>Ga0316227_1001098_pt1 | contig 31500 bp, 34 predicted proteins | sample TBH18019metaG_FD_206012 | JGI IMG/M metagenome (GOLD analysis project Ga0316227, IMG submission 206012) | Freshwater microbial communities from Trout Bog Lake, Wisconsin, USA - TBH18019 | ecosystem: Environmental > Aquatic > Freshwater > Lake > Hypolimnion/Profundal zone | place: USA: Wisconsin... | reverse complement strand
TTCCCTCAGTACTAAATCCATGACTTACTTCTTCTTGGATAAAGATTTGACCTGACGGATCAATTCAGCGTTCCTTTGTTGATACATATCTCGGCTATCACGCAGAGCTTTGTTGTCAATTTCAAGGACACGAATCTGTTCACGCAGATTTACCACTGTGTCGTGGATGTCCTCAACCTCAATCTCGGTAGCGTTCCATCGTTTGGTGGCGATGATGTCTCTTGCTTCTGTGAGTTCTTTATCTAGGATGACGATGGTGTCGGTGAGTTCTTGAATCTTTTCTTCAACGGAGGGTTCTTCTTTTGGTTCTTCTTTGACCTCAACCTTTGGTTCTTTCTTACTTAACTTCATGGTAGCTTCTTTGCCATGCTTGTTGATGTAAGTAACCTCTTCTTTGGGTGTCTCTTCCAGTGACTTACGAATACGACCTATGGTCATGCCTGACACACCGATGTGTTTGGCAATCTGAGCGTTAGACCATTTACTCCATTCGGAGTCTTTAATCATGTCTAGAACGATTTGGCGGTTATCTTCTGATGTATGGGGTATGCCATGCTTGTTAGAGCCGTAGGCAAACAGTTTGGCATCTCTGACTGTGCCTTCTTTGACATCGCAGTCGATGGACACATTACCGATTTGCTTGGTAGCGAAGTAGCGGTGGAATCCTGCTGATAGCCAGTAATCTGAGCCGTCAAAAAACACTGTGATGGGTGGAAACTCAACCTTGTCACGCATGAGATCTGCGTATTCTTGTACCTTATCTTGATTGAGTTGTTTGCGTACTTGTGTGCCACCATCAATACGGATGACGGCAAGATTTAATCTTTTCAATTCATTTCTCCTAGCAGTTGGAAATTCCAGTTTAACAATATTAAATTACTTATTCAATCTTTTTTTCATTACATATTTCAATCTACATTTATAAGAACAGTAACCACGTTTCCTATGATGTAGCCAATCTACTTGCATAAAACTTAGACCACAAATACATTTCATACGACCTCCTATCAGGATTGCTAGATTCAGGGCACAACTATCCCCAATTAAGGGGATCAGTTGTTTTTTCAGTCTTGCTGAGTTCTTGTTACACAATATTGCTTCGATGTCTTTGTCGTGCCTAGGTCTGTAAATTTATCACTTCATCGGTCTATCCATGCAGGATCTCTGCATACAGGACGGTTCCCAGTCGCTATCCAAGCAATAACGGATAGGTGGGGGCATATAGCCATAGCTTCTTCTAGGGGGTCTACAGCCTTTACCGTTGCAACACCAATGAGAACGGGCTAGACAACGCTAGGAATAGGTATACAAAATGGCATAAATCTATACACATTAAATAAACGTGTATAAAAAATACCTAATTTGTTCATTGGAAATTGTTTCAGTTCCAATGTCCTACTCCTAGCAGTTGAGACTATAGATTACATGAAGTAAATTTATTTTGCAAGCACAAAAGGAAAGACCCCTAGGGTGAGCTAGAGGTCTTTGGGGGATCGTAGGATCCAAGTCTGCATTGCACAAACATCTGCTAGGATCTAGGGCATCGGACTTGTCATGGGCTGACATACTAAATATAGCATAAAACTGACAAAAAATGTCAATAGGTAGATTTATTTTGTATCAATTAGGTGGTTTTCAAACAACCAACCTATTGTTTTGCGGTGAGCTTCCTCCCACATCTCAATCCTTTGGGCTTTTGAGAGTTTTGTGCCTTGGTCGAGTTCCGAGTGGCATGAATAACAGAGGGCAGCGCACCTATAGTCATGTGCCTTAATTCCCCTACCTTTACCGTCTCGAAGCTGATTGGAATGTGCAGCCACAACTGTGCCGTCAGCTCGACCACACGCTTGGCATGGGGATTGCCGTAGTAAATCAAGGAGTTTCCTATTTCTATAAATCGTCATCTTCCCTTATGGGATTTTTGGAGATGTTATGGTTCAAAAGCGCAGCGTAAGCATTGTAGTAGGCTTGCTTTTCTTTCTTTTCCATCGCAATGATGTAGTTCAGTCTGTCTATCTCGGTCTGCATGATATGAATCTGCTTGCGAAGATAGTTCTCTTCTTCTTCCCTGTCTTGGCTAGTAAATGTAGTCATTTCTCTTGTGCCTTTAACATTGGTTCAATTGTTACTGTTTCCCATTTAACTTCCCCAGTCTTAGGGTTTTTCCACCCATGCTTTGTGTAGATTGCTGGATAAACACAAGACGGATGCCAATCAAATCTAGTTTCTTGCACCGCCACAACTTCTAAGTCGGTCTGCATATCTTTAAGGTTCATTTCTCTTGTGCCTTTCTTAGTATTGCTCTAGCAAATTCAATCAAAGAATCAGAGTTATTGCAATCTTCGTACCAAACTCTATCTATTTCCTCATCTGTTAGGTTTGCTGGATGGGTGTAGAGTGGAACAGATTTAGCATCACCGCCTTTAAGACGGCACAGTTCATCTGCTTCTTCTTTATAAAGAAATACATCATGCGGTTTTCCTTCCCATACAGCCCACGCTACTGGTTCATTGTTCATTTCATAACTCCATAAATTCCAGCGCAAAATAACCATACTGCAAGCGCATGACCCGCAATAAAATACAAAAAGTTAATCATTTCTGTGCCTTTCATTTCAGTTTCTAACGCTTCTATTTCTGCTTGTTGCTGGCGTAGCATGGTGGCGGCTCTATTAACCATGTTGTTTTCCGTATTGGCATAGAATTTATCAAGCCAATCAGCTAGTTCATTTGCGTTCATTTTTTATCCTTTGAAGAAAACTTTTGATGGCTAACTTTCTTTAAACAATTGGCACACTTCCAGCGTTTGATGCTTTTATGAGCAGTTTGTATGACCTGACCAGTGTCTGCTGGCTGATAGGATATACATGACGAGCAGTATCTGAGCTTACCGACAGATGGGATTTCAAGCATCTTTTTTAGATCTCCGTTTAATGGCTGGTAAACCTACAGTTGGCTCTGGTTTACGAGCTTCCAACATAGCATCAGCCATGACATAAGCATTGTTAGCAACTTTATCTACTATGTCACCATCAATTCCTCTGCTAACTATTCCCATCATGGCAAACATGGCAAAGCAATCTCTAAGGTCTTGTTCGTTCATCAATGCACCTGTTTAACCAGTTTCTTTAATCGGCTTTTAGCGTTCCTAAAGGAGCGTGTAAAGGCATATACGGCTTTCTCTTCTTCCATACCCATTTCAACGGCTATGGTAGATAGCACCATAGATACCGCTGCCATAATGACATTGGCTTCAACTTCTGCTTTGGGAGCCAGTAAGTGAAATATCTCTAATGCTATTTCACGAGATGGGTCTTTAAGCTTCTCTTGTAATGCAGATTCCATAAACTTTGGGTCACCTATTTCAGCCATTTGTATTTCCTTGTTTAATTATTGTTGATGTAGATCCAAAGAATCTACGCTCTTGCAGATCTTTATCTTCATCACCACTGCGTTCCATTACTAAAGTCTTGGAAAAGTCTCTAAATAACTTAACGTCTTTGTATTTATCTTGAAACGTGCCACGCTGTCCATGTTCATAGCTAAGTGGATCAAAAGCATGAAGAACGATGTTTTGATCCCAATATTTGTAGCGTTTACGCAAATAGTCCATAGTCCATTTAACATCTTCTACCTTTGACATCGTGGGATCTAGCGTAAGCATAAGATACAGCAAACGCAGAATGATCCAATCTTGCTTTTTAATTTTATGCACACCGCCTTCTTCAATCATCGCTTTAGCTCCTCTATGCGTTCTGACAAAACTACGCCCAAGTCTTTACCTTTAATGGCAATCATTTGGGCTTCTTCACAGTCATAAATTACTTTGGCTGCATCGGTAATGCCTACGTTGTAACCAGTCGTAAAGGCATCAGTGCCATCAACCAACATTCCAATGGCATTACGAATTAACACAGAAGCTTTGCGTTCTTTTGCTAACTCCTTCAGTTTGTTGTGATGCTCCAAAGGTAGGTATACCGAGTAGGGTATTAGTTTTTTTGTGTCCATTCCGTATACTCTCTATGTAATTTATCTAACAGTATTTGGGCTGAACGATTAGTTTTAAGATCTGCCCTGGAGGGGACATTGAGATAATTACGAACCCATTCAGTAGCCTCTTCCATATCTTCATCAAAGATCTGCTCTTCGGCATACAAATACTTCCAAAATTTAGGATCTCGGCAGAGTAAACCAGCGATACGAATAGCTCTATCGCCAGCAAACTCTTCTGCTTTATCCATCGGTTGCTCATCTCCGTTAACTCTGACTAAGACACATTGATATCTCGCCCCAACGTAATCCCTGAGTAAATCTTCAGGAATCTCATCAGGATGCAGTGACAATGTAAGCACATAGCCAGTCTTATCTTGTTTGAGAGCGACTTTAACGGCTTCGAATTGTAAGGTCTTCAACTCTGCCCTCCAAGTATTTAACAAGCTTCTTCCAGTCTTCAATGGTTTCCCAACGCTGAACGCAAATACGAGCCAATTCTTCGTTTTCCTGACGGAGCACATTGAGTTCCATCTCTTGCTTTTGCGCCACTTCTTCCCAATGCACTGGTGCTCTTTCAGAAATCAAGCGTTGAATATTGGCTTCATGTGCAGCTTCTGCTTCCATTTGATCAAAAGATACTGGAGCTGGTTTTTTAATGTGCTCCATCATCTCTATAAGTTCTTTTGCTTTGGCTGCTTTAGATGGGCGACCACGTTTCTTTTTCGTAGGAATCTCTAGATTGATTGTGTAATTAGGGTTTTGCATTTTCTTATCCTTAGTACGGGAGTTCTTCTTCAGGTTTGACATAGGGTTCCGCTGCGGTTAGTGAGGTGTAATTCATGCCAGACTTGGAGGTATTGTTCCAACCTGACAGGGCAATCTTGACCATTGATCCTTTGGATTTATCCATCTGTTCAATGAGAAAAGTCTTATCCAAAAAGATATCTCCACGCACATCAGGATGATTGGGAGTCTTCTTTTGATTGGGGAATAACGCCCCAGTGTTTGGTTTTTGTTCAAATGCCATGATTACTCCTTAAATTTGTTTTTGGTTTCAGTAAACTTGCCCATCATCTCTTTAAAGAACTCAGGGTCTTTTGCTTTGACGGTATCAAAGAGAACCTTGTTCTTTTTAAATATCGTCATAACATCGGCATCGCTAGAGCATAGGTCTAGCAACATATGGGATGAATCCCTAACCAGTGCAAGCCATTCTTCTTGGGTGCAATCAGGTTTAGCGTTGATCACAATTTGAAACTCACCTTTCTTGCCCTCAATCTTTTCAGGCATTTTGGTGAACTCAGGCTTGGGTTCAATCTTCTTAGGTGGCTCTTTAGGCTCTTGTGCATCGATGTGATCATTTTCTAAAACATCCATGCAAAGCAACCAAAGGTATCTGCGAAAATAGGTATGGGTGCTGCCCAGTGACTGGATAGCCTGACCTTTGGCGTTCTCTGCATATACCAATGGTGAAGTAAAGGTAATCAAGCCATCACCTTCTGTTTCATGCACTGTTAGATACGCAGTATCAGAGGTAAATGACACTACACCACACAATCCAATCTTGTTAAAGATCTCGGTTACTTGAGGAATAAAGTCACCTAGTTCAAAGTAATTAAACCCTGCAAACTTATTTTTGCCTGATTTGTTGAGAGGAGTTTTGTGAAGCAATGCTCTTGCTTCTTGTAATTTTTTATAAACGCTCATTATTTCTCCTTAACAACCAATTGGTTTGAATGGTCCATCTTTATCTACATCCCAGCAACAAGTACCGCCACCGCTTGGGACACATCTAATTGCAGCAACTGCGCTGGTAGAAATTAATGCAACTACGATTACAGCTAATATCTTTTTCATGACTGCTCCTCAATATCTGCTGCTAATGCTGAAAAGTTATAGTTATCTTCTTCAGCAAGAGCAAGAACAAATTCATAAATTAAAAATGCTTTACTTTTTGAAACAAAGTATTCATAAATTTTTTCTGCTTTTGTTAGTGAATAATCGCCAACCCCTTCTTCAATTAAAATGCTTTGAATATAATTAATGCAATCATTTTCCGTTCTGCTTTCTGCATCTAATAATTGTTTTGGGGTCATACCAGCTAAATCAAATGCGGTTAGTGTTGTCATTTTATTGCTCCTTTAAGTAAGTTTGATATTGATTACACCAAGTGTTAACTGGGCAAAAGTTACTGCATCTTGTACGCTCACCCTTACGCACTTCGATTTCATATCCCTTGCCTAGCTCCGCAAGAGCAATATTGGCAAGATCTTCTGATTCATATAAAGAATGGGCTCGTTTCCCACCGACCTTACGAACAGCCCATACTGCTGGTTTTTCCCACATTTCTTCGGGGGTACAATCAGGTAAGTCTCCATCGGTTTCTAAGGCGAACTCACACGCTGAATGTGCAGAGATACGGGCTTTGATGAACTCTTCACGCTCTGCCATAGTCCATAAAGTAATTGGTACTTCTTTGACTGGGGCTTCGGGATAGCCCTCTTTAGTTCCTACTTCTCTAGACTTCCAGTCACGCAAAATAGCCACGATGCCTAGATCTGTGACAGGAGTTCTTTTGACCTTCTCAACTAACCAAGCGTAGCAATTGAGTTGATATTCCCACTCAATCTTCTCGTTCATCACAGCCCAAACACTGGTAGTCTTGTAGTCTTTGATAGACAAGCCACCATCGTTAGTGATCTGAAGGTCAATAGCACCGCTTAGATTCCAGCCATCTATCTCGGAATGGATGCGTTCCTCCACAGTGTGATTAGAGTCCTTGCCATGCTCTAGGATGTTGTGAATGGCAGAGCCAAACAGTGACCAAACCATCTCAGCCACATCTTGCTCAAGCTCATCATCAAACTTTTTAGTCAGGGCAACAATTTTAGGACTGTTGATTAACTGGGTTACGGATAAATTAGCCTTACCTTTGCTATAGGTAGGGCGTTTTAAGACATTCAGAAAGGTAATTGGGATATTAAATTTGTTTGTTAGCTTCATCTGCTGCCTCGTCTAACTTTAAGTTGAAAGCCTTGATCTGTTCCTCAGTCAAGGGTCGGATTCCCAGTTCTTTATCCATAGACCGAAAGACGGCTCTGAGGATTTCATGCTGGATTGGGGAAAAAACATCATCTTTGTCCATGATTGTTCCTATCTAAAAAGAAAGCTGTAGAAGGCAATAAAGACAAGCCCAGCCACACTCAAGCGAATAACCCATGCTTCTATGCGTTTGGCTCTACGGTATTGGGGAGTGGATAAAAGTGCTTCTTGAAGAAACAACATATCTGGGTCATCAATCTCTGTTCTGTTACCATTTTCTTGATAACGAGAACCGATCTTGATACCAGTCTTCGTGGTATACGGTACGTTCATTTGATTGTCCTAGCAGTTAATCAGTCTTTATTTTCACTGATATAATTAACCATGTCAATAGGTCGTACCAATTAAAATACATCTACTATGAATACAGTAATTTTGCCCTGGCCTCCTAAAGAATTAAGCCCAAATTCCACATTACACTGGGCTAAGAAGGCTAAATTTAAGAAAAGTTATCGTCATACTTGCTGGGCGTTGACCTTAGAAGCCAAGCTCACAGCTGACGGATCAGGGAAAATCCCTATCCTGATTACCTTTTACCCCCCAGATAAACGCCATCGGGATGCAGATAACATGGTTGCCAGCATTAAAGCTGGATTGGATGGCGTAGCAGATGCCCTCAAGATAAACGATAGGCAGTTTATGCCTACGTTTACCTTTTCAGATGAGGTTAAGGGGATGGTTAAAGTCCAGCTGACAGCCTGAACTTAATCGTCTGTTCCAAAATTTCTTCTTTTTTGTTCTTATAGAAGTTAATCTGTTTGCGTTTTTCGTCTGGAGACATCTGAGATGCTGGTAGATCCTCAATCCTACGAATCTGGGCGTTGATATCAATTAGGGCTTTACCAGCTTGACCAGTAAATCCAGAGGCTTGTATTTCCCCTTTATGGTCGTTAAACCATTGTTTAGCCTCTTCTTTATGACCTTTCCCGACTAGATCCGTGAATGTTTTCATAGCAATGTCAGAACGGGTCTTCAGGTCGTAGAAAAGGTCTTCCCTGCCTCGTGGTACTTCAGGAGCTACAAACGAGCCATAGAGGGGATTATTGCGTTCCTCTGGGCTTGCTTTGTGACCAGAGAATAGGTTAGATCCCCACATCGCAGCAGCAGCCACAGAACCGCCTAAACCACGCATGACGTGATCAGCTTGGATTGGGCTTAACATCCGATGCTCTTGGGATCCTAGACCGCTGGCATAGCTAATCCACTTACCTAATTCAGAGGTGCTGCCGTTGTATTGACGGAAGGCAGCCAAGTCTTTCATGGATTGTGGAGTGACGTTACCGCCAGTGTAGAAGTCATGGTTTAGGGCTATCTCAGCAAATGGCTTGATGGCAGTAGGCACTGGACCCGATCCAAGTGGGCCAAGTAATGCATCCACTGCACCTTCCTTGAGAGCTTTACGCAATCTAGCATTGTCGATGGCATCTTTAGTACCCTCTTTAGTGATCTTGTTATAGAGCATCTCAGGGATAGACTTAAAGAAATAGCTGGCAGAAGTATGCATTGGGATGAGCAAGGTATGGTCATAGCCAATTGTCTTCATCATAGAACGAGGGATAACAAAGTTACGCATCTTTGTCTGATCATCCATCTTCTTGTATTCGTCATCATCACCAATCGCAAAGGCATATAACAAGCAAGTAGAAGCCAATAGACCGCTGGCAATAGCCAATCTGGTCATTGCTTGCTGACGATCTAATCCTCTTAGACCACCGCTAATACTGGTGACTTTTTGACCTGTGAGCCTTTCTACACCACCAGCAATAGGCTCTGCCAATGCTTGGGTCAGCACATCAATCTGCTGGGCATAAGCGTTCATAAACGCAATAGTCCTGTTGAGGAATTGAGCTGTTCTACCCATGCCACGCTTGTCAAAGTCAATGACGTTAGTCGCTGCAAGAATAGCTTTACGCTGGTCTCCACCGCTTGGGAAACCGCCAGTCTCTTTCATTACACGCACATAAACGGCTCTACGCTGTGCAAAGTCTGAGGCATCAGCAATCTGGTCAAGGATGCTGGTCACTCTGGCAAAGGCTGATTTATTCAATAAACCAATTTCTTGCTTGTATTGATGCTCTGCTGTTCTAGCACCAGAGTGATAACCACCAATACCGTAAGACTTGAGCAACTCGACCACTTCATCTTTCTGGGTTAAACCTTTAACAAATGAACCAAACACACCGCCAAACAAGGCTACTGGGTTCTTCACGCCAGTCACGATGGCAGCTGTTGGGGCATCCATGAAAAGCTGTTTAATCTGGAATACGCCAGAGAAAGTAATCGATCTACGCAAGCCGTTAGCAAAATAAGCCATGATCTCGTTCATTGGGATCTGGATGTTCTCAATACCAATCACGGACTGGGCAATCAATGGATCAGCAATTTGGATGTTGACCTTTCTGCCACTAATCAAAATCTTAACAATGCCACGAGCAGGATCTTCTTTAGGGAAGACTTTGAGCTTGCCGTTCTCATTACGAGTGCCATACTCCTGGGCAATACGGTTGGCTGCATAGTTCTTAATGGCGTTACGAGTAGTCACCATGACGTTGTGAAGCATATTGTCCACGATGTCATCGATGTCTAAATCAACTTTACCTTCTTTGAAACGATGCTCTCTGGCTACGTTCTTGACACCTTTAGAACTGTAGATTGGGGTATGAACGTCTGTCTGTTCATCCATAATCCGCTGCCAAGGCACATAGTCTTCGATGTCACGCAAAGTATCAGCACGTTGTTTGCTGATCATGCGAGCTTGTTCCATCATGTCAATCATGTTCTTGTTAACAGCGTTCCAGTTATCCATCATTTTTCTAAGTTCTGGATACTGTTTGTCTAGCTTGCTAAAGTCATCGATAGCTTCATCGGACATATTGACTTTTTGCAAGGCAATACCGATGTTTTTAAAATCTTGTTCAGCATCAGCAATCTTGTCCAAAAGCAATAGTTGACGGTCTGGTGAAGTACTTGGATCCATCTGCTCTGTTCTTAGCATCTCCAATTCGCCTTCACGCTTGAGGTATTCATCCACGATAGAACGTGAACGCTTGGCTTCAAAGTAGGCTTGGATGACGTTGGCAGCACGTTGAACGCCAATTTCTTTCTCTAGCTGGTGCTTCAAGGTCAGGATATTAGCCATTGAGAACTTGTCTTGAACGGCATGGAACATTTGATTGGTGTTATCAAAGACTAATTTACCCAGCATAATGACTTGAGTACCAATACGAGTAGCTTTGAGAGCTTGGTTCATAGCCACAGAAGCCACAGCACGACCTTCGCTGTCTTCTAACATACGACCATAACGGGCTGCATCGGCAGCTGTCAGACCAGCTGTGAAGTCTGTTGTCTTAATACGAGTAGCCAGCACTGCACGATCTAAGTTTCCAACCATGTTGTTGACAGCAAGGCGTGGTGACTCAACCATCTTCGCACCAATATTCTTAGCTTCTTGAGCACCGCCCAAGAACTTATCCATCACACCGTTAGAGGTATGGATAGGAGCATCATTGCGATTGTGCTTGGCTAATAGCTCGTCAGTCTTCTCAACGCTGTAGAGGAACTTAGTCTTATATGGTCCTGAACTAATCAGGTCTACCAACATGGTCTTATGAGTTCTTGGTGTCTCGCCTTTGATTAAATCATTGAAGGCTTTGTAGACTGAATGGGTATTGTTAAAACCAAACAGCTTCTTCATTGCCTCAAATACTTGACGGATGGCGTTGACATAACGACCCCAAGGAGTTCCCATACGAGTGCCAAATAGCTTCTCAGCGTTGACAGCCCAAAACTCTGAAGGATTGATGTATTGGTACATATCCTGTGAAGGCAACAACTCCATCGCCTTTTCAAAGTTTTTCTCGCTTGGATCGTTGACGTAATCCATTACCGCCATGAAATACTTCTGAGAAACCTCATCAGTGTTCTTCTTGATGGCTTTCTCAAGGGCTGCTCTCCAAGATTCGATGATGGCTTGCTGGGTCTGTGGATCCATCATCTGCTCAAGGGTATGCATCAATTCATGTCGAATAGTGCCAGGATTAACAGCTCCTGATTCCTTGTATAGCCTGACGATACGCTCTAGGTTATTGAATACGCCAGCAGCTGTGTAGGCTGCGTTCTGTGGGGCTTGCTTAACCGATAAGCGTAGACCAGTCAAAATAGCTGGGGATTGTCTATAGATGTATTGGATAACGTCTAGGACATCCTTGCTGATATTGCCCTTGTTGTATTCGTTAAGGGCACGAGCCATGAACGCTTCTGGCGTAATCTTCTTCTCAGCAGTCATCTTCTTGTCGGCTGCCAACTCTTTAGCCAGCTGATCAAGATGGGTTAACTCACGCTGAGTATTGATTGTGGTCTCGCCTTTGATGACTTCACGCTTAATCTTGGTGATGCCACGTCTTACACGAGCCAACTCATCTGTTTTAGCTTTGTGAATCTGGGCAATTTGCTCTCTTAGATTCTTAGGAATCACGCTTGGATTTAGCTTTGGAATATGAGCGTAATTGGTTAAAGTAAATCCATCTTCATGGGCTTTACGGTCATACTCAATAGCTTTAGCAGGACTTAAAATACCGTTTTCTGATTCAGCACCATTGTAATAATCAATAGCAACTGGTAAGTATTTAAAGCCTAATTCTTTTGCTGCCATGATTCGATGGTTTCCTTCATTTACATAAGGAGTGCCATCTTGGTAAATATTGATATATGGGGTGTAATGGGTTTTACCATCTTTCTCAAATGGCAAATGGTTTTTCTCGCCCATGTAATCCATTAAGGATTTCAAATCTGCAACTCTTACATTGCGTTGTTCATCATTTATACCTTGCAGTTTTGCAAGAACATCAACTGGAACAAGCATTTTGCGAACTGGTGAGTTTGTTACGCCCTCTTTTGTTCTGAAATAAGCTGTTGCAGAACCAAATCTATATGGAACGCCAGATGATTTTCTGCCATCTTCCCTAGATAATTGACGTTTGTGCTCTAACCAATTTCCACCTGGGTTATCTGTAATCATATAAACAGGAGGAACTTTTGGCTGATACATCACGCTTGGAGTAACAGTTGCTTTAGGTGGTGCAAACATCTCTCTAGCTTTATCTCTAGGACTAGAAGCAATCAGAGTGTCACCACGAGTATTGATGATGAAATCTATAGCTTTGGCTGCTTGATCTTCGTTGGCTCTGGCATACATAGTGTTACCAGACTTATAGAAGTCACCAGTAATATCAGTCAAACCTCGGTCTAGGAAGTATGTACCGCCTTCTTTCTTAGAACTTGGGACATTGAATTGATACTGATTTCCGTAGCTAGACTTGGTAATCCGCAATACATTATCGGCAGAAGTAATCACACCGTTTACTTCATTCATAAACCGCATAGCATCGGCAGCAGAACGTAAACGAATAGGTGCTTCTCTTTGTTCTTTCTCAAAATCATAATTGCGTGGCATTAAAATGCCTTGACCAGTTTCGTTAGTGCCCTTTTTGGTATAGGACATAATCTGACCAATGTTTTTAACGGCAGCGTAACCAGCCAAGATATTGCCAGTAACCATGTAGCGTTTTTCACGTCTAACAGTGGTATTACGGTCAAACATATCCTTTAAGTGGATATTTTCAGCTTGTTGTGTTTCTGGATTAAAGTAATTGACAATACTTTCTTCTTTTAAAGTATAGGTACTTCCAATCTGAGAAAAATTTAAATTAATAGATTTAGCTTCGCCATTTGCCAAAGCTATGGTCATTTTCCAATCAGAACCAGCTGCTGGGTTAGCAGTTTTCTTTTTGTTTTCCACATTAGTAACAACACCATATACAAACATATTTTGTTTGTTTGTAAGTGAAACAGGTGTGCCAATACGGTAGTTGTTTAAAACTGTTTGAATACGGTTATAGTTGGAATCCAAATCATCTTTAAACTTTTGTATTCTTACTGGATCAGCTTCTGCTTCTTTTAATTTGGTTAGTTGCTCTGTACCAAATGTTCTAGCTCTTTCACGCAATTCTTCTCTTTGTGCGCTGGCTTTAGCAGGTGGAGACATTCCATCTAAATGTTTAAGAACAAGCTCTTCTACCTCATCTTTAGAATAAGGTTTAACTGTTCTTTTAACTTCAACTTGTTCCATGTAAGCTGGTTGAGCAAACAAGGATGGATCACCTTTATCTTCAGTAATTGGTTTAGAAGATAGAGTTTCAGCATCAAGGTCAACGGCTTTCGCTTCGAGCTTGTTAGTTCCCATGCTGTTTTCACGCTCTAACAAATCGTTGTAGCGTTCAATTAAATCTTTGTAGATTTCCTCTTGTTGCTTTAATGGCAACACAGGGATATAACCAGTTAGCTTGCGTATATCTTCCTCGGTAGCTTCTGCTGGATCATCCAACAAATTAATGTTTGCATCTTTACCGCCAATATCAGCATAAACTTCAGGGTTATCTTTTAAATACTCTTGAGCTACTTGACCACCGTAGTCATTCATAAAGTCCACAACACCTTCAGCTGTAACGGCAGACTTACGAGAAGCTGTCGTATTAGCGTTCAGAGAAGCCATCTTTTTAAGTAATACCGCAGCTGGTCTCATTTCAGCTGGAACATCTGCCATTAGTTGAGAATATGCTGGAGGCTGCACTTGACCAGTTCTTAAAACACGACCCAATGTTTGCATATGCACGTCAATATTAGGATCAGCTTGTGCAATGATCATATGACGTTTTTTCTGATCTTTAAAATTCTCAGATGCGTGTAAAGAAATACCAGTTGAACCAGATTGATTAATAATTAAGGCATCAATTGAACCATCATTGAAACCATCGATTGCCCTACTTTTATCTTCAGTATCATTGTCTCTAGATGCCAAAATAGGAATACCATCTTGATAGTTAATAATCACTGTCCTACCAGTAATTTCATCTGATTTATAGCCAGCTTGACGTAATGCATTATGCATATAGTCAATTGGAGACATTGGAGCAGCACCAAAACCAGCATTATTAATAAACTCTTTAATTTTGTTATAAGCTGCTGTAGCTACTGGACCAAGATCATCATCAGTTAAACGATAAGGAGTACCTTCTTTTTGTCCTGGTTTCTTAATCTTAATAGTTCTTTGTTTTTCAAGATAGTTCAAAAACATATCTTTAAATGAAAGATTAATTGGATCACCAAATTTTATATCATTCATCTTTGCATATTCTTGCAAAAACGAACCCATAGTATTGGACACAGTAATGACGGGTTTTTCGCCAGCTTTCAATCTTTCTATAGCAAACCTAACTGCATCTTCTGTTTTCAAAGATAAAAGCATCTGACTAATTAAACTATGCATCCTTGAACCAAAAGTTGCACTTTGAACAGTGGTTCTTTCACTTTTTGCTCTACCAACCGCACCAGATTGATCAAGACTTTTCTGCATCTGTTTGGTAATCATTTGAATGGCTCTTGAAAATGCAAGAATATCTCGCATTGAAGTAGCCATTTTTTCAGCTGTTTCTTTGTTTACTACTGTTGGAACGGTATCGTAAGCTACGCCAGCAAAGGTACGCTCTCTGCGTATATATTGACCAACATTCGTTAACATATTAGCAACAACTTGTTGCATTGGAATACCACCATTTTTAATGGCATCACCTAATTCGCTAATATTATCTACAGCCAAACTCATGTCTGTACTTGAATACAAGTCCATCACATCTGGGCGTTTAGCGTAAGTTGCAGAGGAGAAGAATGTTCCGTAAGCGTTATCAACTAAATTACGAACATACTTGGCACGATTTAATCCTTCACTTTCTGCCGTTTTTTCACCAGCGCCACCAGCACTATGGCTTTCATCAAGAATTAAATAATTACCTTGTGCAAAATGATCAATGAATCTTCTTCTTTCAGTGTCTTCTTTTTTAACAGTGTTTAACTGATCATATGTTGTAAAGATTACTTTATAGTCACCAATACTATCTTTAGAATGCATATCTTTAAGAATAGAATCTAATTTTATAGCAGCAGATTTTAAAATTAGTTTTTTCTCTTGAAGTTTTCCATTTACTTTTCTTTTTAATGTATATGGAATTTTTTCATCATTGTTAGTAATTAAAATTTTTGGTTTATCAGTATCTAAACCAAGTTCTTTGGTCATACCAATATCGTCTAAATCATTGACCATTGCTGCATACAAGGTAGGCTTTTGAGTAACAAAAATAGGAATTTTGTCATTAACAATAGCAAACTTAATCATCGCAGCAACAACACGACCCTTACCAATACCAGTTTGGTCTCCAATGATGAAGCCTTTGCCAGCTTCAGCATTGCGGATAGCCAATGCCAACGCATCTATTTGTTCTGCTGAAAGGTTTTCTTTTAAAGTTTCTGGGTCCATTTCGATGGCATTAGCAACATATTCATCTATATTGCCCATCTCATCTTCTACACGAGTAAGAGACTTATCAATAGATTGCGACATTGCTTTAGGAACCAATGTTCCAACAGAAGCTGCTTGCGAATGAGGTTCGTAAGCCACTTGATGACCTGTTTCTACCTCTTCTCCTCTACGGTCTTTTAATCCAGACTCGACACGCTCACCTGAGACAACGCTAGGTCCACCCAATTCGACAGGCTCGTTTCTTCTATTGCTTTCTGTGCCAACGGGTTGCTTTCCTTCACCAGTGCTGGGAACGGCATTTTTGTTATTGATACGTTCAGGTTTGTTAATAGATTCAGGTTGTCCTCTACCAGCACCTGCCCCAGTTGGTTCGGAAAGTACACGTTTGCTAGGCTCATTCTCAGACACGCCTCGTTTGCCGACTTCATTGGGTCTGGCTCCTTCATTACTAGGTCTACCACCCTCTGTGACAGGGCGTTCACCCAATCGTTCTGGCTGACCTGCCCCTTCTCCACGTTCACTGATGTTAGTTCTATCGGGGCTGACATTCCCTCTGGATACCATGCTGTCATTTAATTTCTCCTTGAGTTGCTCGTATGAGGTAATTTGCTGTGGGAGTTCCGCAGCTGGTAAAGCTCTTTGTGACTGACCTTTTCCATCAATAACAATCACATCCACAGGGTAACTAGCACCCTGTTTGGTATACATATTCCCTGCTACCGAGAAGTGATCTATTACGTTGTAATCTTTGTAGAGGTTGTAATAAAACTCTCGTTTTGCTTTTTGACGATATCCTTCACGCCTTGCATCTTCGCCTTCAGCACGAACACCGCCTAGGATCAATACGGCTCTGCCATTAACTGGCATATCATTTAAAGCTTTGTATGAAATAGCATGATCTATTTCTCTAGTGATTTTTCCATAAACATGAAATTCTTCGCCAATAGAACCAAAAGGAGGGTTGGCAATGACTACATCGACAGGATTTATGGATTTAAGAACTGCATTTTCATTAGATACTTTTGCACCTGGAAGCACCTTTTTGAGCATTTCATAACGGCTAGTATTGAGTTCGTTCACCGTAACATTGTTAGGGTTAGAAGCTATCAACAACATTCCGTTACCGCCAGTAGGCTCGTAAACCGTTGTTTTATCAGTTATTCCTGCTAGTTGCGATGCAACATAAGCCAATGGAGCTGGGGTGGAATAAGCCTGTTCTCTAACACTGGTAGAACTTCTGACAGCCAAATTAGGCTGACGGTTGTATAGATTTACCAAGCCATCATAGATTTCGCTTGGCTTTCTGTTCTTATGAGCAATGTTCTGGGCAGCCAATACGACACCCACTTCAACAGCTTCATCAGCTTGTTTAGCAGCCATCGTGCCAGCTTCAATCTTCTGACCAGTCAAATCGGCAATGAATCTACGGGCTTCGTTGATATCTTTAAAGCCTAGACCACCCATGAAATGCTTAGAAATAGCTTGTGCAATATGGAACTTGCCATCTTCTGTATTGAGGTCAAGAGTACCTTTTGGCTCTTCAGCCTTTTCTAGCTCATCCAAAGATTCAACTTCAACCACTTCCTTCTTGGTGCTTGCTTCTGGATAGTTACCAGACATTGCAATATAAGCACCTTGAAGATGGTTAAGGTTGATTTTGTCAGAAACGTCTTTACCAAACTTCTCAAGAATCATGTCCCTGACAAACTTGGCAGCCTGTTTGAACTTGTGATAGCCCATACGGAACGCAGCATCCATTAATTTAGTCAAAATCGGCATGAGGCGTTGTTCATCCCCAGGCATCATATTCATACGGGTAGGCTTAGTAGCCAGCCATGCGAGATCTGATAATGCATCTTCTAGGTCTTGTTTGGCTTTAGCCTCTGGCGATACTTCAGCTGTTTTAACTGGCGTAGGGCTTAAATATTCCCTAAGTTTTGCCATGTCCGCAGAATCAGTAAATGGACTAAATGAACTTCCATGAGGTATGCCAAATGCTGTAACTTCTGGAGCTATATAAACTTTGCCATTTTTTTGGTTAATTAAACCAGCTTGCTCTAATTTCTTTAATAAAGGTTTAGCTGCTTCGGTATATTGAAGACCATTGCCAGATTTAAGAATCTGACCAGCATCAGCAATATCCGCTGGGGTTAAAGATTTTTTAACCTCTTCAGCAACTTTAGCTTTTTTAGCAGCTTGGCGTTCTTGGTTTATTTGAGCTTGAGTTTTTTCTTCAGCTTCTGGTTTAGCTTCTTCAGCTGCAACTTCAGCTTCTGCAACAGGCTTTTCTTCAGTGGGAACTTCGGCAGCTGGTTCGGCTGGTTTTTCTTCACTGGGCTTTTCTTCACTGACGGATTGCTCAATGTAGGGCTTGGCTTTTTCATGTTCGGAGTTCGCATAATCAATCGCTTTCTGTTTTGATTCTTCGGTATTACCAAAATTTCTAGCCGTTACAAGCTGGTTAGAATCTTTATCAACTAAAACGGCAGTCCAGCCGTTATCGTTTTTGACAACACGATACTCAGTGTTCTCGCCCATATCCAATGGAGCAATTGCTTCAGCTGGTTTTTTAACTGGTTTAAGTGCTTCTTCTTTAGGAACGACTAACAATTGATCAGCGGTATAGCCTTTCATTTGGTCTACATCTTTGATCAATTTTGGATGAGCTAAATCTTGTTCATGGAACGCATAAACAGAATCACCATCACTATGGGCTTTTTCGGCTTCCTGTTTAGTATCTACAGGTTGACCACGCTCCATAATTTGCTCAACTGTATGAGGTACATTAGGCGTTTCTACAGGGGCAACTTTAGGTGGAACAATAGCAGCAGGAGTCTCTAAATCTGATTCATTTACCAATCCAGCAGCAACGGTCTCTGGTGTTGCAGCTTTGGGGGCTTTTGGGGCTTTAGGTGCTGGTGTAGCTGTTGGAGTAGGAGGAGCAGGAGGAGTAACTTCACCAGTAGGTTTAGCTCTTGCGCCAGCCAATGCACCAGCTGGAGCACCGCCTAAAGCGCCATAGATAAATGTTGCAAAAGCATCAGTGCCAATCTCTTTACGAACAGCTTTGTTAATTCCTAAATCGCTGGCAATATCGTCAGCAACTTCGTTTAACCCTTGTTCTACAGATTCAGCTACAAGACCTTTAGATGTTTGTGAAATTATTCTAGCTGCACGATTTTTAGCAGATGATAGCAAAGCTTTATCAAAACGACCAGCTAACAAGTTACCAGTAAATGAGCTACCTAAAGTATCAACTAAACCTTCAGCTGTAGCAGCAGCATCTACAGCCTTTTCTTTGGTCATGGCTCTTGCTGTTTCTGGTTTATAACCACGAGCCAACAAATCTCTAAAGTATGGGCTATTTTCTGCTAACTTCTTGTCATCCATGCCATCAACATACTGAATGGCGTTTCCAGTAGCTTCACTACCACCCTGAACAAAACCCATTGCTTCCATGTATGTTGGATTTTTTGTAACTACAGTAGCAACCATTGCTGGTAATGCGGATCCAAATACGTTAGCAAACTGGCCAGCAACGCCAAGCAGAGTAGGGTTTTTACCCATGCTAATGCCAGACATATCGCCTTTGGCTACTTTAGCAAGATCAAGTGTTGGATGGAAATCTTCTAAAGCTTTTTGAAACTCACCAGATTCGGTGCTGCTAATTTGGGCAGCCTTATCAATACCAGCCTGTGTAAGCTGGCGCAGTGTCTGTGATTTTCCTTTGGCAATAACTTCATCTAAAGCACGTTCAGATGCTCCCGTTGGGATTAATTCAGTGCCAGCTTCTTTACCTTGATAGGGGGCTGTAAATCCTAGACCAGTGGCTACTTTATTAGCCAATAGCTCTGGGTTGGCTATGGTATTAAGAATGTCCGTAGGAACATTAAATATGGATCTCTGAGATTGAGCTACAGCAGATTGAGCAGTCTCTGGTGCTCCATATATTCCAGGAACAATACCAGCTAATGCTGCTTTTCCTAAGTCTTTTGCTACTGAACCAGCTGTATAAGGAACAACTTCACCGCCATATTGGGCTGCTAACTTTGATAGATCGTCTTGAGGTGCTTGTTCTGGAACTACGGTTCCTCCAAACTGCGCTGCCAGTTTTTGTAGATCATCCATCAAATTGTGTCCTATTGGGTACTGCTAGTTTACTATTAATCAGTTGCTTGTGGCTTCATTAATGCTTGGTACTGAGATGTTGCTTTAAATGCATCTGCTGCTGCTTGTGTTGGGAACTGCAATGTCTTACCAGCTACAGAAACCGTTACAGGAACTGCACCTGGAGCTGGAGCTGCACCTGGAGCTGGAGCTGCTACAGGAGGTTGTAGTAATAGCAAATCACGGGTCTGCTGTGGCATAGACTCATAGACATTCTTACGAGCTTGTACCCATAATTCTTCTGGGTGCAATTGGAATGTCAGTGCGTTCTTCTCTTGTGTTGCCAAATCTTTAAATACACGCTCTACGCTATTTTGATAAGCAGTAGAAGCCGCATTTTGCAGAGCAGCCATCTTGGAATCAACACCAGCTTGACGAGTGGCAGCAGCTTGAGCTAAACCAATCTTTTTAGCCTGTTCTGTGCCATATACGTTAGCCAATACGCCAGTAAGCTGATCTCTGCGTTGCTGGTCAGCTTTGGTAGCTTCAATAGTGCCTTGTTGTAAGGTTTTCTTAGCAGCATTGATATCTTTAAGATTGCTGGTCATTCCTTGAACAGCACCTAAACCTGATACGCCAACGTCTTGTAATGTTTTATTGAGTAATGAACCGCCTCTACCGCCTTGGGAGTTCATCATTCCCAAGCCAAAGCGAGTAGCCAATTCAGGCATCAACATGGCTTTTTGCTGTGCAATATCTTCTTGGGCTGTTTTAGCTAATGGTTTATAGGCTTCAGATACAGAACCTTTTCCTGATTGTTCTTCAGCCAAACGAGGAGCAAGGATAGATGCCCAGTCTAATTCGCCAGATTTTGTGCGTGGAATTGATGGATCTTTTACTTCGCCTTCATCAGCAAACGCAATAATGCCACCACCAGCCATTTGGGTCATTTGTGGAGGAGTAGCAATAGATGCTACGCCTGAACGATCCATAGGGGCTTGAGCCATTTGCTGAGGCATACCTTGTTGCATCATTTGACCAGCTTGTGGGTTATTGTGTATATAACCATGTAATTGCTCCAATCCTTGAGCGTTCATCTTTGCCATTGGGCTAGAAGTAGGATTCTGTTGAACCTGACCTAATTGTTGGTCGCTCATCATGTTCATAGGCACAGCACCGCCTACAGCCATAGCTTTAATCTTACCGCCTCGTTTAGATCCTGCTGCTTTCATTAAAGAAGAAGCACCCAATCCAGCAATTCCAAGACCACTTAATTGGGATACGGTACTTGGGGCAGCCTGATACATCGAGGTAGAAGACTGTTGCATAGGCAAACCACGGAGCATCGCATTGAGCTGACCCAATTGCATATATGGATACTGCTGGGCCGTAGCGTAATTCTGAACCGCTTGGTTAATGATGTTTTGTTGATTTTGCTGTTCTGTAGCACCTTGTTGTGCTTGAGTGCTAATAATGCCCTGTTGTGCAGTCAATTGTTGACCACCAATACCAGCCAGTTGATTAGCACCGCCCATTTGAGATGCCAGAGCACCAGCTTGAGCCTGTTGACCTTGTAGACCTAAATTAGCACCAAATTGCTGTGCTTGTTGGGCTTGGTTAAATGCATTGTTATAGCCTGTACCAATCAATGAATTTTCAGCAAGCATTTGATTTTGTTGGTTTAATCCTTGTTGCAGTGCATTACGAGAACCACCAAATGCTCCTGCAGAAGTCGCTGCTCCTTGTTGCGCTGCACCTTGAATACCGTATTGTTGTTGGGCTAACTGAAGTTGTGGAGCCAAAGACTGTTGGATATACGGATTCATGTATGCACCAATAGAACCATTGGTAGCATTTTGAGCATATTGATTACCAGCTTGACCCATTTGGTTGCCTAAACTACCAAACTTATTAATATCCTGCATTGTCTGACCAGTTGCAGCACCATACTGTCCTGGCATTTGCATATTAGCAGCAGTAGACTGAGCTTGCTGTTGTAAAGGGCTAAAGCCAGCTACATAATCAGAAGGATTGGTGCTGTAAGGCGTATAAGCATTAAACCCAGTCATGTCTGGGGTATAGATCTGTGCCTGTGCAGCATTGAGCATATTGCTGACATATGGCTGTGCATAATCAGGAATATTGGTATTTGTTACAGTTGTATTAGTAGGACCAGATGGAGCACCACCACCACCACCGCCACCATAGATCATTCCACCGCCAACTTTACGTTGAGTTACAGAATCCCCTAGGGTTTCTCCTAAAGCATATAGTTGGCGTTTTGAATAATACATATTTGTCCTTACAACATTTTCGTAAATACTTTATCAGTCATCTTATATCCCAAATACTCAAACAGTCTCGTATTATCTAAATGCACTTTTGTATGCATTACGATACGTTTCACACCTCTGTCTTTCAATACCTGTTCTGCATATTGAAATAACTTAATGCCTACTCTTCCTTTGCGAAACTCTTTAGTCACAAAGTACAAATCTTCAATTGCCGTCATACAAGACTTATAGTGCAAATGTGGAGTGACTATAAAAATAATGTAGCCAATCAATTGTTCATCATTCCTACAAGTAATGCACCGCAACATTCCTGCTTCTGCCATTCTTTTATAAGCTGGGTAATCAGGCTCATAAGGAAATTCTTTTGTTACACATAGCTCTTCGTAATGCTCTGGGAAAAGCTTTTCAAATTCATCAACAAACTTAAAACCGTCAACGTCTTCGTAGATAATCATGCTGGTAAATACTTATATGCCTTTGTGTCCGCTGCAATATCCTTCGCTTTCGCTCTGGCGTGTTTTATTCTATCCATCATGGCATACAGGCGTTTTGCACCTGCATCGGTACTACCGTTACCTAACTCTGAAACAATTCTGGCTGGGATAACAAACTCACCATCGGCTAATCGTGCTGGTTGTTTACCGCCAATCGTAGCTGGGATGCCATCGCTCACTCCATCACCTGGACCTTTGAGCAAACGACCACCGTCAGAGAATGATCCTAAATGACCGAAGTGACCGTCTGGAACACCGCCATTTGCATGGTGATGTTTAAAGTCTTTTGGTAATCCACCAGAAGCACCGCCACCGCCACCATAATCATATCCAGATGCAGCAGCAATTTGAGCTTGAGCAGCAGCTTGAGCAGCTAAATCAGCTTGATGTTGGTTATAAGCTGGAGAACCTTGCATTAACAATGGATCAATTTTATAACCCTGTGCAGGGACAGAAGCTGGTCTAGTTGGCACTGGGATACCAGAAGAAGCCTGTGGCTGATATTGTTGTTGTGCGTAATTTTGATATTGTGGATGGTATATATGGTCTGTAGAACCACCAGATGCCATAGCCATTAAACCGCCTTCTTTGGCAGAAGTCTTCTGTTGTGCAGCTTTATCAATGTCAGCTTGAGCTATTGCTGCAGCTGGAGTAGTGTCATAGTCACCTAACTGACCTACTGGTTGTAGACCATTAGCTACCGCAATTTTATGAGTTTTCATCAAAGCAGCAGGAGTCATCTTGGCATATTCAATATCGCTAAGATGGTATACGCCATTTTTTGAATTTTCTTGCCCTGCAGCAATCAGTTCTTTTTGTAACTCTGATAACTGCTGTGGGCTAGTAGCTTGAGCCAACCCTTGTTGCATTTCATTAGCACCAGTGACCATACTTCCGTAGTCTGCACCAGAATACTTAGGGATATCCATTAGTCCTCCAGAAGCAGCCATAGTAGGCTGATATGGATTCTGTACATAGTTAGGATAGGTAGCCTGATAGTGTGGGCTTGGAACTGCTGGAATAGAAGCGTTAAAAATAGGATTGCCATTAGCATCTTTTGGAATAGTTTTCATCCCAAAAGGATTGGTGCTTGTATTGGTTGCTGTAGGAACTGTAGGTTGTTTAAATAAACTGGTTGCACCTGATAGAACAGGTGACACAGCAGCCAAAGTAGCTCCTGGCATAGATGAAGCAACAGAGCCAAAACTGCTTAATCCTCTTCCAGCATTAGCCAAATTCTGCATACCAGTTGGATTGGTTACATTGCTTGCCAATGAAGCATTACCTTGTCCAGCTGCATTAACTATGTCCGATGGATTAGCAGCATTTAGAACTGAACCTTGCATTTGTTGCAATTGTTCGGCAGGAATATTTGGAAAATTTGTTGGATTTAACGCTTGTTGGGCAGCAACTTGGTTTACGCTTTCAGTAGTTGCGGTAGGAAATTGAGCAGCAACTTCTTTTTGCGCTGCATCAAACGCAGCGTTTCCTACATCGCCACCAGTTTGGGTTAAAGCTTGAGTACCAGCTGCTTCAAGGCCAGTAGTCAAACTACCAGTACCCCAAGCACCTAAACCAGCCATCAAGCCTTGTGTAAGACTGCCAGTCATGGCGTAATCAGCAACACCAATACCACCAGCTACAAGGGGAAGAAGTTCAGGAGCAAAAGCTGCGGTAGCAATACCAGCCACAGCTGGAAGAACTGCACTTAAAAATCCTGCTTCGGGTAAACCCGTATGTGGGTTAATTGTGAGTGATCCACCATGCTGTTCTGCCATTTTTTGCAGGGCTTTAAGCTCCCCAGTAGTCATATGTACTAAATGGGTATCTTCACCACGACCATGTTCTGCTAAATGCTTGGCAATCAAAGGTAGACTCATAAGCAACCTATCGAGTTATTTGGAGATAAGTTTAACATTTAAACCACCGTTCCACTAGCATTTACCCATTTAGTACCGTTCCACCAAATAGGATATCCCAGAGTAGTATCAAAGTAAAACTGACCAATTTGTTGATTAGCAGTCGGTCTTTGGGTTTTTGTTCCGTAATCTGGTGTAGCTGTGGCTTGGGTATAGTTATTTAGCTGGTTAAAGTACAGACGTAGCTGGCTTAATATTTGGTTCTCAAATTGAGGCGTATAGTTGCTAGGCGCAGATACTGGTAAGTTTGGTGGCGCTGGGTTTAACGGTGTACCGTTATAGTTAAAGTAGGTTGGAATTGTCATAGGTCACCTTCTGCCATCAGGTCTGACATCGTAGCGTGGAATACCAATTTGCCAAGCTACACCTACTCCTGTTGATTCAATCCGAATAGCCATTTGACGCCCACGAACCCGTGTGTAGACCTGACCCGTAAACTGATTGACCGTATAAGCAGGGATATTAGTAAAGTTTTGTGAACTTAAAACCTGTGGCTTATCTACAGCAGTATTGTAATCAGTACCTGAGTTTTGCCGAGGTATTAACTGCATCGTTACCGATGGCTGATTAGTTGTTGAACTATTAAAGTTAATATCTGGCAACATACGCCATACAAAACCAAAATGCTGTCCAGAATCTTGTGGGGATATTTCAAAGTCTGAAGATTGAATATAAGCATTAATTGGTAGGGTAGCTGCCGTTGAAAGGTCATCGTTACCATTTTCTTGGTATAACAAAATACTATTGCCATTTGTAGTAGTAATAGTAGTTGAAGCTGTTATTTGAGGCAAATTGACTGTATAAGTACCAACGCCACCTGACCCTGAACCAAGCGCAGTTATCGTAGTGCCAACTGCAATTCCACTTCCAGCAAGTATTTGACCTACCGCTAAAGAACCTACCGTAACAGAAGTAACTGTTAAAGTTGAACCAGAAATGGAGCCAGTGCATATTGCAGTAGTAGCATAAGTAGAAGATATTGGATATTGGACAATACCTGTTTGATACCAAGCAGTTCTAGGCATAGTGCCGTAATACCAAACTTGGTCTAAATAATTATAAATAACGTATTTATCTACCGCTGTGTTACCGCTAGACTGGCTAACATAAAACCACCAGACTTCGTTAAAACCTTCGTTAGCACCACATATGACTTGATAAGACTGATCTTGGTTGATGTCTTCAAAGATATATTGTTTTAATGAGCAAGGCAAAGTTTGTACTGTACCGTTATACATATAGAAACGGTCTTTGCCCATCCAGTACGTTACGTTATTAACCGTAATCATGCAGTTAGGAGATATAACAGATATGTTATCCATGAGCAATTGGAAACCCCATACATAAGGAGCGCCAATATACTGCATTGAATAAAGGGCAGAATCAGTCCAAACTAGAATCTCTTGGCGGGTGGCACGAGCACCCATAATGAATGAGCCGTTAGACAAGGCGTATTCACCAGATTGATTAGTTAATTGGGGAACCCATTGATACGCATTAGCTTGGTCTGACCAACGCACCAACATAGGGTTAAATCCAGAGTTACTAACTAATTCACCATTTAATGTGCTAGTCGGAGCACCAGGAGTATAGGGGTTAGCACCAAAACAAATAATAAATTCTTGAACTTCAGACGAAATAACTTGGTAAGTCTGAGTAGGTATATAACCCCCAGAATAAGAAAAACTATAGTTACCTGAGCTATTTAAAGTAGTGGTTTTAGTAATCGGTACAGTAGTTGCGCCTGTTATATAGTTTGCAGCTACTTGAGTTCCTGCTGGGATACCTATTCCTGTAATCACCATTAACGGATAAATGTAAGGCGCATTAGTTGAAGTTACGGTAATTGACGTTGCACCAGAACTAAATGTAGAAGCATCAGTAAGTAAGGTTGTAGCATTTGCAAGGCTGCTTAAATATTGAGCACTAGCACTATCCCCACCACTATCTTGCCAGTAAAAAACAGGACCATTACGAGGAGCTAACACAAGGTCAGCACCAAAGTTATCGTTAGACCAAAGACGTAACTGCTCACCAATACCTGCGGAATATGATGAACCCCAAGTGCCACGACCCCAAGGACCAGCGCCCCATCCTGTACCAATAGAGTAGACGTTTAGACCTGATGGATATTCATAGGCAAGAGTAACTGTACCGCCTGTACCAGAACCTGTTCCAGAAGCATTGGTAGCAAAATTAACTGTAAATTGATTAGTTGCTGGAATACTGGTTACTTGATAATCGCCACCAGCAAATTGAACTCCGTTAACTGCAGTTGTAGAAGTAATTAAAACATAATCACCCACCGAAGGTGAGTAAGAAGTATCAGTAATAGTCACTACTGGGCTACCGCTTACTGTTGAGATAGTTCCAGCAACAGACGTTATAGTATCTGTTTGTATAATTGGGGTAATGTCATAATAAGTACCGCCTGAGTAAATATAGTATTTAGAGCTAGTACCTAAACCATAATAGACATTACCAGCGCCAAGGTCTTGATCTGACCATATCCAAATAGAACGGCATATACCGTTAATTGTATTAGGTGATACTTGGGTCCAACCACCAATCTTTTCTGCTAAACCAGAACGAAACCGCACCTTATCACCGTCATACCAGCCACCCTCATTGGAGTAAATAGTACCTTCACGGTTCAGTCCTGGCTTTAGTGCTAGTTTTTGTAATGGCATGATTAACCTAATATTTCTCTAGCTTTCGCTATTTTGGCTTTACGGTCATCTAACCCTAAAGTTCCACCATTGATACGTTTAGTCATTGTCTCGTAATCGCCAGTATCTGCCAAGTCATTTAGACCTTTCTTGTTCCAAACCCAGCCAGCACTTAAAGCCGCATATTGAGGATCAAGTAACCTATCAGGATCCCCAATAAGATCCATACCCAAACCAGATCCGCAGTTTGCATACGCTTCCTTCCCAGTCATTTGTATAAGACCTCTTCCTCTGTAGGCGTAACCCTCACCAGATTCTTCATCGCCATTACCCATGCGCCCAGAATATATTTTGTTGGCTAATTTTTGAGGATTATTCGCATATTGATTAGCCACATCCAAACTAGGAAATCTACTGGGCCAAACAGCCATAAGTCTACTAGCTGAGTAATTAAGTCCTTCTTCGAGCTTTGTAAAGTTTGCGGATTCATGTTGGCACTGACCTATAAAACAAGCCTGTCTTTGGGTGGTAGAAATATTGTATTTGATGAATGTGTCCATCAATGGCTTAAACCATTTTTCATCAATACCTAAAGCTGTTAGCTGTTCTGGACTCATTTATTAGCCTTTTTCCTATTGTTTACCATAGGAATTACCTGAAGGTTTGTAGGAACATGAAGTCCAGATATGTTTTTACCTGCTAAAGGGATAATATGGTCCACTTCATATTTTAATCCAATACCCCTTAATGCCCCACAGTATTTATATATACACTCAATCTCAAATAAATCTCCACCCGTAAGCCAAGTTGGGGTTCTTTGAAGTAATCTAGCTCTTCTAATTGCCCTATTTTTAGCAGATAAATGCCTTGTATTTATTTGATATTGCTTAATTTTTTCTTTATTTTCTACTCTATAGGTAGCATAGTAATCGCTCCTATCTATTTTTTCTTTCCATAAAGCCCAACGTTCTTTATATACTTCTTTATTATTAGCATAGTGGACTGATTTTCTTTCTTTAACGCATAATTTACAGGTAGCACGAAACCCTCCTAAGCAATCTTTTTGCTTATGAAAATCTATAATAGGCTTTTTAATCCCGCACTTATTACACGCTTTATTCATTACTTAATTCCCAACTGTTCATTAACCCACTTTTGAAGCTCTACAAGCATTAATGTGGATTGGCTGCAGTTTCCAGCAAGTTCATTGTAGGCGGAGATAACATCAGCTGACTTGGGGGCTGTGGAAATGTTGGACACGGTGCTGCTACCATCTGACTGGCGCACCCCGTTAGCATAATACTGACGCACAAGAGCAAGTTTCGCATTATATTCATCTGATATTCCTTTAGTTACAAGTTCGTGTTGCTTTTGGACCGATGCAGTTTGTGCAGCTTGTTTTTCTGCCGCAATACGGACCTGATCTTTGTATATAGTAAAATCATTATCCCGAATATGCCAGCCAGCAAAAAACACCAAGCATAGAGCAGAAACAATAAGTCCAGCTTTGACGATATTTGCATAGCTACCTAAAAGGCCCCACATTACTGAGGCTCCGTATCTTTTTTCATCATTACACTAGCACCGCCAGCACCAGATATAAGACCAAGCGCTTCGGCAAGTTCAGTAAGGCTTATTTGATGGGCTTGCATCACTTCATAAACAGCAATACAAATAATTGCAATAAACCCAACTAACCAAGTCCAACGAGCAATATCGTGGGTTTGATTATCTTTTCCAGTAAGAAGTTGCTTGAGTATGTCTTTCATTATTCAGTTGGTCTAGGTGGCAACTCTGGCATATTGGCTAAGAACTGACCTGCTGTTTCTCCAGGAGTTACTTTATTTAGTGCAGGGATAGCCCATGACCATACATCATCACGCCATTGGTTTAGTGCTTTAGCTTCGGCAGAAAACTGAGGGTTTGTACTAACAACATAAGACACTGCAGAGACAATGTCGTCGTAACCCCATGATTTAGCGCCATCATTAATAGCTGAAGTTAACACGTTTGACAGGCGGTCTTGGGTTTGCTGTAAGGTTTCAGAAGGGGGCCAATGACCTGTAATTTCTTCCCATCCTGCAGCAATTGCTTTATCAATATATGGAATTTGTGACTCGATTGTTTCGTCGTAACCGCTAACCCCATTAGTATCGTTTTTAAAATATCGCATTTTTTATCCTTAGTAGAGTTCCGCCCAGTTATATACACCTTGACCAGAAGTTAGTAGGTAAGTGGCGCCAGCGGGGACAATAATAAATGCACCGCCATAAGAACCACATCCGTTAAATTGCCATTGAAAGAAAGATACTAGAACACCATTAACATAGGCATAAATTTGTGAACCGCTGGAACAAGTTGAGGATGCTCCTACAGCAATGGGGTATGAATATGAATTAGTGTAGGTTGTACCAAAACCTCTTGAGCCAGAAACGTTATTCCAAGTCTCACCAGTAATGCCAAGGCCTAATTTAGTTTGACCTTTAAACGCTAAAGCATTGTTTGCTGTTGTAGCATTAGTAGCATTAGTAGCGTTTGTAGCGTTTGTAGCGTTTGTAGCTGTGCCTACAGATAGACCAGAAGCTGTACCAGTAACGCCATTTATTGTGCCGCCAGTAATAGCTACGTTGTTAGCGTTTTGGGTAGACATGGTTCCTAAAGAACCTGTAGCATTAGTTACAGCGGTAGTAACAAAAGCCGTGGTTGCTATATTAGTTGTATTATCCCCTGTTGTTGGGGTTGTAGAAGTACCTCCACCATTAAGAGCAGCAGCTCCAGTAGAAGTTAAAGTACCGCCTACAGACATATTGCCTACATCTACTTGGCTACCTGTTACGCTTAAATTACCATTAACTAAGAAGTTACCAGCAGAACCAGTCTGGGCGCTATAAAAGTTAGACCCATCACAATAGACTTGGGCTGTTACTCCGTTAGGAATAGTGATTACCGCACCAGAAGAAGCACCAATATTGACTGAATAGCCATCAGAAGTGTTGTTGTAGACAATATAAAACTTTTGAACTAGTGGAGCAATAATCTGTTTACCAGCACCGCCAGTCGTGCCTGTGGCAATAATCACCATGTTACGGGCTTCATCAGATACACCGTTTAGGTTAGTTAAAGTGTAGTTGGCGTTTGCCATGACGATGGTATCTACTCCAGTCACAGCTTGTTCCATTAGGTTCCAGTTAGTATTGGTGATGGTCCCCCATGTGCCAGAGTCCTCACCGTTAGCCATTAACTGGATTTTTAAACTATTTGAATATGACGATGCCATAATTTATCCTTAACACTTTTGTGTATTATCTACTACCGCCCAATTTGAGCTTTCATTTGTATTTACATCGCTCCAAACAACAGCTGGAGTTAATCCTACAGGCAGACTTTCATTGCGAGTATTTTTCATACTGCCAGCAAAATCAATACCACCAAAAGTTGAACCACCAAAAACTGCTATTTCTTCAATAACTACACTAATACCGCCCCATTGTGGGTTCTGGTTATCGTTAATTTTAAACCAGCCAAATACACAGTTATTATCTAATACTTCAATGTTTTCGGCAATGGATTCAAGGAACGCTGCTTGGACAGAGTTTTGGTCTGCGAGGTTAATATTTTCTGCAATATTTTCTGCAAATCCTGCTTGAATAAGCTGTGTGTTGGCTACCCCAGAGTTTTCGGTAACTACAAAGAAATAGGCTGAACCAATTGAAATAACATCTAGTAAACTTATATTTTCAGCAATAGACTCGGCAAACTGCGCTACGATAGCCTCAGTCTCGGCTACATTTAGAGCCTCTGCAATACTTTCTTGAAACTGAGCCGTGATTGCTGGCAGGTCTAAAAGAGTCGTGTTTTCCGTAATTGACTGTAAGAAACTTGAGTTTTGGGTTGAGCTATCAGCTTGCGTAGTGTTTTCAGTCTGGCTTTCCAAAAATGCACTTTGCTGCGCACTGGAATCGGCTATGGTTGTTGGCTCACTCTGGGTTTCTTTAAATTGAGCTAGGATTGTTAGTACATCTGCAAGGGTTACATTTTCAGTCTGGGTTTCACCAAAAGCTGATGTTTGAGTGCTGGAGTCAGCCTGACCTACGTTTTCTACAATACCTTCAAAGAAGTTATCTTGCTCACTTTGAATATCATTTAAATTGATTGTTGATTCTGTGATGTTATCTATATAAGCACTTTGTTGGGTGCTTGAATCAAGGATGGTGGAGTTTTCACTTAGCGATGCTATATAAGAGGTCCAAAGACCATCAAACGCTAACTGAGCAAAAGCTTCTCCACCATACATATTTTAGGCAGCTGCTGGTGCAGTTTCCTGTGGTGCTTCTGGTGGGGTTGCTAAAGATGCTTCTAGCTTATTAATAAACGCTTCTTTACCCACTTGAAGTTGTGAAAGATTGAATTGGGCAGAGGATATTTTTCTATCTAAGTCTACACAATTTTGAAACAGGTACTTCTGTTCATCCGTTAAATCTTCGAGGATGTAGTTCTTGTCGTTAACAGTTATAGGGGTTAGTTGTTTTTCGCCCATAATGTTTCTCCTAAA
>Ga0316227_1001088_pt1 | contig 31704 bp, 28 predicted proteins | sample TBH18019metaG_FD_206012 | JGI IMG/M metagenome (GOLD analysis project Ga0316227, IMG submission 206012) | Freshwater microbial communities from Trout Bog Lake, Wisconsin, USA - TBH18019 | ecosystem: Environmental > Aquatic > Freshwater > Lake > Hypolimnion/Profundal zone | place: USA: Wisconsin... | reverse complement strand
CTACGGCAATCTTGATTGGGTTATTTTGAGTTGACACCTGAATTACCTTTTAAGCAATTTACCAATAGATATGTTTTCATTGTATTTAAAAACTTTGCCCACTATTTTTGGAAAAGGAAATGAATACTGTTTAATATTTGTGCCGCAAAATTCTTTTAAAATTTTTGAGACTCGCTCATGATCCATCATTGTTACGTGAGTTGGGTCAGAGAAAAAGCCCGCTTCTTGCGGCGTTATTACGACTATTTTTCCATCGTTCTTGACGAAGGGTCTATATGTCTTTACGAGATCGATCGCCTCATTTTCATTTAAATGCTCCATTACGTGTGCCACCAGTAAGGCATCAAAAGAATGAGGTATTGCATAGGCGGAAGAAAAGAAATCATTGGGTATAAAGGAAGTTAAACCCCTTTGATTACACTCATTAACTGATGTGAGATTGTGATCCACTCCAATATCTTGACTTCTTATTCCAAGATTAATCAAGTTGCGCCCAATCCCACAGCCAATTTCGAGAACTGGCCCTAAATTTAGCGATTGGATATGATAACGGTAGGGTCTTTGAGCATCAAACATTCGCTTCCACCAAGATTGATGTAATAGCCTAGTTGTGTAGTTAGAATCTTGTGTTTTCATATTCTTGAACGATTATGAGCTAGCAATTGCCAAGAGAAGCGCCCCAGTAGAGATGAGTATTAAAGCCAATATTTTGATTATTCCAAAATGTGTATCGTAGATGAACCATTCGACCGCTGACGTAAGAAGGTAAACTGATGCACCCCCAAGCCCCAGGGCAACTCCAGCATGCTCTTTGGACAAAACAACAATCCACAATATAAATCCCAATCCCTGAAGGGTAATTGCTAAGAGTACCTTTGGCTCTGTGGATACAAACAGCACTAGCTTACTCACATTATTTAACGAGAGCTCGGGAATGAGTTGGCCGATAGAAGCTCCAACACCCTTTAGGAGTAGCTGAGTAAGAACTGTGCAAAGTGCAACTGACAAAATAAGAATTATGGACAAAATATTCATTAGAGGAATGATACGTCTAGTAGCTGAGTCTATAAAGGCTCAAAAGTAGTTTAGCTATGGGCTTGGGCCAGAATCGTATAAAAAGCATTAAATCCTCTTTTTCACGTCGTTTTTCTAAAATTCCCTTTTGCGTCTCTGCATCCGCATGAATTCTATGGGTTACCAAGGATCGCCTTATGTAGCCTATAGGGCTGTTTTTCTTCGCCAATCTGTACCATGCATCCCAATCAAGATTAACGGTGTATAAATCAGAGAAGGAAAAGCCCCCAATGACTTTCATATTGTAGGTAACGGTTGGGCATGGTATTGTGCAACCCAAACCCAACAATACACGAAATCTAATTTTATTATCGATAATGCTTAATCGAGTATAGGCTAGTTTTCTCAATATTTTTTTTATTAGTTCACGTTTATTATTGTTGAATAGCGTACCATTAATCAATTCATGTAGATCGGTAAATGCTATCGCGCAATTTTCATTTTTATTGAAAAAAATAAGCATGCTCTCCGCGTATTCGGAATGATAAAGATCATCCTGGTGAGCTAGAGTTACCAAAGAGTTGGGACTGGCTTTTAGTGCAAAATCCCAATCTCTGGATATTGACCCCCCTTTTTCATTTATTAAAAGAGGTATTGAATATTTTTTAGATAGAGAGATAAGCAGTTGATTTTCTCTGTGACTTGTTATCACAATATCAACTTTGATAGATTGATTTAAAAGACTCTGAAGGCAGTCCTCCAAGTAGGGGGATTCACCAAATGCAGGAACAACAAAGGTCAATATTTTAAATTTTAAACTTGCTTGCAATTTTATTTATGGTGGCAAAGAGAGTTTTTAATCGGCGATGTAGTATCTACATTCAAGATAAAGAATAGACACACATATAATTCAGTCTAACAGAATTTTTTTGGGACTTTTTATTTGCAAACTTCAGCGTTGGGATATTCAGCTTGAATATCCATGGCCCCATTAGAAGAGTGGGTAATTACTAAATCTCCATGAAAGCCTGACACAAAAGTTTTGATTTGATGACTGGAAAAATAATCTCGATATCTTTTACTTCTTTCACTACACCACAAATTTTTAGGGGATGGTACTAATGCGTACTCTGGTTGAACTTTATCAATAAATTCATTTGTAGCATTGCCGTCCGTTCCATGATGGGCTGCTTTAAAAACATTTGAGCGAAGATTGTTTTCATTGATTGCCAACATTCTTGATAGTGGAACGTTTAAGTCGCCTGTAAATAGATAGCTTGTACCATTTGTGGTTAGCTTCATAATCATTGAAAGATCATTAATATCCATTGGACCAAGAGTCTGGTTTATTGGTGGGGAAGCATAAAGTAATTCAAGCAAATTATTTTGATTTTGAAAGATAGGTTTTGGTGTATTTGTTGTTTCAAGTATCAGCGGCAATAAAGTTATACCCTTTTTTTTAATCGCGTTTGTAAGTCTTATGAGCTCTTTGTAATCACAACCCCATGGTATTTCTTTATCGCAAATATCCTTATTTGGCATATTCATCCAAATTTTCCCAATATAAATATTGGAATTAAGCAGAGTCCATAATCCTCCGTAGTGATCCTGATGTGGATGAGTTATGTATATTTCATCTATTCTATTGACGCCTTGAGTTTTCAGCCAAGGAAGCAATCTTTCTTTTGCCTGATCATAAAAGGCAACATCAATCATTATGTTGTAAGACTCTTGCGTATTGTCTTTTCTAAACTGTAGAAGATGAATATCCTCTTGTTTGGCCGTGTAATTAAAATTTGGTATCAAAAGACGAAAATTTTCATTCTCTTTATAAGACAAATGCCCATTATTATTTTTTACGGTCTCCTCGGTATGTGATAAACAAGAGAAAGAAGCAAGCTGAAAAAAACATAGGAAAAGAATTGGAAATTTTGAGCGGAATAAAGTCATAGTGGCCGCCCATCTTTTAGAGATAGGATTCTAGATCCCTCCAATCTGGTTATGTTGCCACCATAAGGGAAGGGGATTAACTGAATTTGCTTTTCATCGGCCAGTTGATGCAGGGAGAGTGATAATTTTGTGTAGTTGGCCTCGGAAATGATTAAAGGACCGCTTAAAGCAAATGTTGCCAAATAAATCACGACCAACCCTCTCTTTGACCATTTGGAAATGGCTAGGCACAGAATTGAATCTAAAAAAATCATAATACATAGCACAAATGGAGTTATAAACAGCCATCTCCAGGCAAAGCTACCAGTAGAAAATAATCCCAGTAACGCTGAGGAGAATGGAAATAGTGCAATAGCTATACAGCCTAATAGGTAGGCGCGGAAATACTTTGCGCTTTTTGTTTTAGGCAATAAAAAAGGCGAGGCTATAACTGCAATTAAAACTAGCCAAAAGCGATTTGAATTACCTAGAACAAAATGCATCATTTCCCAATTAATTAGGTAGTCATTAAATTTTGATAGCTTTCTTACGCCTACACTCGAATGAATCCCATTATTTTGATATCCAAAATATTTTGTTATTAATATGCCCGCAAACACAAGGATGGCTATGATGGAAATTGATATGATAATCAGTAGCTTAAAGTGCTTATCATATTTTCCCATGTAAAGATGAATTAGAGAAAACAAGACAATCATTAGAAAATCAACTGGAATTCCTGTCGGACTGAAGCCGATAGCACAAATTGAAGAAAAAAATAGTAGAACTAATGAGCTGAGGTTTCGATAAATTTCATATTGGAGCCAATAAAAAATCATCGCTGGAATTGCAACCCAAACTAAGGCCCCCTTCCCTTGAAATAGCTTAACAAAGCCGAGATTGGCCGGGGATCTGTGTATATCGCCCCAAGCGAGCATGATTATAAAAAAAACAATCATTCCAAAAGCAACATTTTGAATTGGCAGTAATTTGATAATGCGCCACTGAAAAATTATCAATATTGCGGCGATTATTGCTGGAAATACGGCATAAAAAGAGTAGAGAATTGGGGTTCCAGTGTAATAACTAAATGTAGCCCTTATAAAGTCATAGCTAGTGAGTGCATAGCCAGTATTAATGCCAGGCATGCTATTCATTTTCTCTGAAGCAAAGTCCAATGCTAGAAGAGAGTGGGCTAGATAGACTTGATCATCGGCATCAGGTCTGTGGAGAGTAATTGAGAGTAGGATTCCGAGCAGTATTGCCAATATTATCGGGTAATTATTTTTTAGTCGTACAGGGAGCCAGTTTTTTCCAACCGAGCGTACTTGAAAAATAATGGCTATAACTGGTGATAAAAATATACTAATCTTCCAAGATTCTTCAAATGTTAAGCCGGCGAAGTATGAAGCCTGATGCATCAGCGTCCAAGCGCCAAAAAAAATGATAAAGAAATCAGCGAGGCAAGAGAAGCCATCTACCCCATACTTTTCAAGGGAAGCCTCGGTTATATTAAGGTCTGTCACGCGCCAATTCATTCTTTCCCTTGCTTGAATTTTTAGTCAAAGAGTGAATGCTAATCACTGCCTCAAGAATAGTGGTTGGCAAATCACACTTGCTTGCTCAAGATGGCTTTCAGTTTAATAAATGCAACCCCTAAAATTGCCCCAATCAATAACGATATTATGAGGATTTGAATTCGAGTTGGATTAATAGAATCTGGCGGGGCATATATTTCAGTTAGCAGTCTTGCGTTTCTCATTGTCTCAAGTTGGAGGCTGTATTTATCAATATCTTTCGCAAGAGTGCTTCTGGAATAAAAAAATGTAGACTGTGTCAACATTTTTTCCGTTTGATTCAGCTGGCTTTTTAGTAAATCAAGCTGTGCTTGTCGATATTCCTTGATAGGCTTAAGAATAATGGCCTGATCATTTTTGATATCCTGAACAACTGAACTCAAGCAGGCCCTAGCAATTTCGGGGCTATCAGCTTTAAAAGAAATGGTTACATAGGTAGTATTTTTAACTAAGAATGATTTGATTTGCTTAGATAAAGCTTCATATGGAGCATTCTTATTGATTAATTGACATTCTTTAATGCTATTTTCTGAGTAGAAAAGCGGAAGCTTAAGTTTTTCAACCAAGTTATTTGGTTTTTCAAGAAGCATCAATTGACTACCATCAACATCCATGCCACCCTGCATAGAGGCCATTTCTAATGTCCCCACTGCTTGATAGACATTTCTCAAGAGGGAGTCGTAGATAAGTCCTAGGCTACCTGTGAAAAGCATAGATAGAATAATGATTTTCCATGCTGACAATTTGATATTGAGCATTTTGCTTAGTAAGCCCTCATTGTATTTAGTGCAAGTTTCTTGTGTTTTCATTAATTTTTTCAGAAGTTGAATCATATTTTTCTTGTGGATTTATTGCGCTATTTTTTACTATAAATGTTGTTTAAGTAAATTTTCAAATACGTATGTTGCTCCATTATTGGTTAAATGGCCATAATCAAACGTTATCAGATCGTCTTTTAGGTTTCGCCCTACAAAAATACGGCAACCATTTGCATTGCACAGGAAGTCCTTCAAAGAAATGTATTCAACCCCTTTGGGGTAATTAATTTTCTTCATTTTAGCGTCAAAGTCTAGGGCGCTTTTTTTTATGTCAACGTAAGTTCTCTCCGGTACAGGCTTTCTTTTCATAATAAATTCCCTTTGAAGAACTTTTGGTAAGTCGGTTGTCCAGACTGGCATTGGACCAAGAATGATTATTTTTTTAACTCCTTTTTGAAGCAGTTCAGCAGATAACTTTGCGATGAGATCTTCATATGGAATGGACTCAAGATACTCAGGCTCAGCGGACCTAAAAGAGTAGTACGCAAAAATTATTAATAGATCAGGTTTTTTCTCTTCAATTTTATTGATAACATAGGAATTAATATTGCGGCATCGCTCATTTTTATTTTTTAGGTTTAGGGGTATGCAATATCCACTGGTGTATTCTGTAAACTCATCACCCCGAGAAATCAAGTAGTCCCTTAGCGGTTTTGCTAAAGACCATGCGTGTGAATCTCCATAAATCACTACTTTTTTACCATTAGGGGAGCTTGGTTTTCGCTCGCAGTTGTGCTGCTTGAAAAATTCAACGCCCTGATCCATGTTCATACATGAATCATCAAGTACCCTATTCACATTACTTAGTTGCGATGCTTGTTTTGTGAGCTCTGACCTAAACGCCAACCCATTTCTCTGGAAGGTATTCAGGCCAACATAGCCAACGATTACCATCATCAAGATGAGAACAAAAACTTTTGCCTTTCCATGCGCTCCAAAGCGAATTGGCTTTTCAACAAACCTATAGGTTAACCAGGCCAATAAAATTGAAACAGCTACTAGGATTAGTCGGATTTTGCGAGAAAGCTCGCCCCCTTCTAAGATATGGCCAAATGAGAGCAAGGCCCAATGCCATAGGTAAAGAGGGTAGCTGATTAAGCCAAACCAAACTAATGCCTTATTAGCAAGAACCACTCGGTTAAACCAGGCATTGGTGCCAGCGGCCAAGATGAGGATTGCGCCGAACACTGGAATTAGTGCCCATGTTCCAGGGAAAAGAGCTCCCTTGGTAATGCGATAAACGCCAAAGATAATTAGCAGAAAACCGGCAAAAGATAGCGTGTTAATTAGGGTTGCATCTGCATGCTGTTGAGGACCCCTGTAAATCAACTTATTTAGCCAGTGGTTGAGTTGATTCTCAAGGTAAGCAAAAGTGCTTTTTTTGTTCAGCATCAGCCAGGCTAGTATGCTGCCGCACAATAATTCCCAAAAACGCGTTTGAGGTGAATAAAAGGCGGCAACCACATCGATTTTTACCTGCTGTAGATTAAATACAAAAGAGGTGATGGCGACGATAATCGTGATAGTTAGAAGATTGAGGCGTAGCTTATAGGCGCCCCAGAGCAATAAGGGCCAAATAATATAAAACTGCTCTTCTATGCCAAGACTCCAAAGGTGTAACAAGGGCTTTGTTTCGGCAGCCTTATCGAAATAACCAGCCTCATTCCAAAAGAGGAAATTAGATATAAAGCTAGCGCCCCCAGCCATATGTTTACCAAGCAACATATATTCATCTGGCAATAATGTGAACCAGCCAAAAGCAAAGCAGCAAATTAAGACTAGCAGTAGAGCTGGGAAGATTCTTCTAATGCGACGAGCATAAAAGTCGACGAAACTAAATGTGCCTTTTTCCAAACCCTCAAATATGATTGTCGAAATCAGAAAACCAGAAATAACAAAAAAAATATCTACGCCAGTAAAGCCACCTCTAAACCATGTTGGGAAAGCGTGAAAGCTAAGAACAGATAGAACGGCTATAGCTCGAAGGCCATCAATATAGGAGCGGTAATTCATGAGGTGGATTTAATGCTTGCTAAATGATTATTAGAACATTAGGGTTAAACGCGTCTTGGCTTCCAATCTTGCGGTTTCTTGGCCAACAAAAGCCATGAGTCCCTCCAGTTAGGAAGAATTTTTGTTGTAAGAGTGTAGGGTACGCGTAAAAACTCTGGTAGCACGCCCAGCATGTGATGGCAGCCATAGAGCTCTAAAATTTCTAGCCCTAAAAATTCAGAAAGTTGAACCAAGTCATTTCGGACGTACTCGCGAACATGCCCTCTCCAGTTATCACGGTGCCAGTAGAATTCTTTGTAGTTAGGCATATTCGTTCCGCCAGCAATAAGTTGAAATCTTTTTCGAATGTTCCCTGCATTTGGTACTGTAATCAATAGCAGGCCATTAGGCTTGAGCAATTCAGTTAGATCATTGAGTAGCTCCCGAGGGGAGTTATGCAAATGCTCTAGAACATCGTTTGACATTACCATATCAAAAGTCTCTTTTTGAAATGGCAGTGGCCCGTCTTCAGCTAGGTGAAGATTAATGCCATTTTGTGAGGCAAATTTCTTAATCTTTTCTTTATTATCATCAATCAAGTGCCAGTCATCTTGCAAATCATCAAATCCTGAGCACTTATACCCAAGCTCTTGAAGAATCGCGGTTTTATCGCAGGGGCCGCAACCAAAATCAAGGATGCTAGATCCAGATGGTAGATGTCTTAGTACTGCTGAAGAAATTGACTCGTTCGCCCCAGGTACGTATTTGGCGTTATTGCCTATGCCACGTTCCATATAGTTTTCAAATGGAAATTTTTCTATAGTTCTCCTAATGGCACATTGAATTTGACTGCGATCCACTTTCATTTTTAATACCTTCTTTTAGATGCCTTAAATCTAGGGCTTGTCGACAAAATACTCAGATTAATAATTTCCTTGAATTATAAACCATAGATTGTATCAGGATTAAATTAATAATGATTTTATTATTAATTTAATATAAATATAAATAATTTTTTTACTTTAATGACATTATTATTATATTTAATTAAAAAATTAATTAGTATATTAATATATATTTAATTCAATCTTCTCCGATCTTCTAAAGAATTCTTGAGAATGGTAAAATATGATACTTTTTTAATACTGTCTTTGCCGGATTCTGGCCCTTAACCCTAAAAAATATGAAAATTCTTGTTACTGGATCCGCGGGGTTCATAGGTTCCGCACTAACCCTAAAGCTATTGGAGCGAGGTGACACGGTAATTGGGGTTGATAACCACAATGATTACTATGACCCTTCTTTAAAAGAGGCTCGGTTAGCGCGTCACATAGGGCATCCAAACTATACCCATTTGCGAATTGATTTGGCTGATAAAGATGCAATGGACGAATGTTTTGCCAAGCACAAGCCTAGACGGGTGGTAAATTTGGCTGGGCAAGCGGGAGTAAGGTATTCCACTGAAAACCCTTTGGCCTACATTAATTCAAATATTGTTGGTTTTGCTCATGTCTTGGAAGGCTGTCGACTACATGGGGTTGAGCATCTAGTTTATGCAAGTAGCTCAAGTGTATATGGAGCCAATACAAAACTACCTTTTTCAATACATCACAATGTGGATCACCCCTTAAGTCTTTATGCTGCCACAAAAAAATCTAATGAATTGATGGCGCATTCTTACAGTCATATTTATAAGCTGCCTACTACAGGTTTGCGGTTATTCACTGTATATGGACCTTGGTCTAGACCGGATATGGCGCTCTGTAAGTTCACAAAAGCAATTCTCAGTAACCAGAAAATTGAGTTATACAACTACGGAAAACATCGTAGAGACTTTACTTATATTGATGATATTGTTCGGGGGATCATGCTTACAGTAGATAGGCCGGCATCGACTAATGCCAATTGGTATGGCGATGCTCCGGATTGCGCAAGCAGTACTGCTCCTTGGAGAATTTATAATCTTGGTAATAGTGCACCCGTAGAGCTATTGGATTACGTTAGCGCCCTGGAAGATGCTTTGGGGCAAAAGGCTGATAAGGAGCTAAAGCCAATGCAGTCAGGAGATGTCCCTGATACATTTGCTGAAATGGATGACTTAATCAGTGAATTTGGTTACAAGCCTTCAACCACTGTAAATCATGGTGTTGCAAAATTTGTCGAATGGTATCGACAATATTTTAGAGTTTAAGCCTTCTAAACTAATGCGCCTCAATGTATGGTTTGGTATTGGCTGCTTAGTGAATTCCCAATCCATCTTTCAACTAGTCTGTATGAGTAAGTGGATCTGTAAGTCATGTTCTTTGAGAAACACGATAAATTAAGGAATGCTTTAAATTAAAAATCTTCTTAAAGAGGGCTCTTGGATTCTTGGTGGGCAAGTCCTATCTGTTATGGGATCTTTGGTTCTCATGCGAATGCTTACTGACTATTTAGACGTCTCGCAATTTGGCGATCTTGCATTAGCTCTGACATTGGGCACACTAGTCGGCCAAGTAGCATTTGCAGGTTCCATGCCTGGCATCATGCGTTATTTTGCAATTGCTGCTGAAAAGGGCGGTGTAAGGGGGTATCTTTCAGACTCTCGGGTAATGATGAGGTACAGCGCCATTGTGGCATCAGGGTTGGGCGCACTCCTTTTGTTCGGTCTTATCCTAGCTAACAAAGACAATATTTTGAGTCTTACCTTTATGGCAATTATTTTTGCAGTTTTGGGCAACTTTAATTCAAATCAAAGCATGATTCAGAATGCTGCTAGGCAGAGAGGTGTCGTCTCTTTGCATTCAACCTTAGAGGCGTGGCTTAAGATCCTATTCGTCATGGTTGCTGTTGTTGTATTTGGTGGAACTGCGAAGGTTGTAATTGCAGCTTACATTGGATCATTATTGGTCGTTTTGATTTCTCAAAATATATTTATAAAGCGTTTGAAATCAGAATTTTCATCGGATAACGGGAGTACAACTATTTGGAGAAATGAAATATGGAAATATTCTCAACCCTTCATATTTTTTAATTTATTTACGTGGATTCAATCAAGCTCTGATCGCTGGGCCCTGGATTACTTCAACACGACTGATGAGGTTGGTCTTTATGCAGTGCTATTACAGTTGGGTTATGCGCCGATGACAATAGTTGCCAACTTGATAACCACGCTTGTTGGCCCAATTTTATTTCAGCAATCAGGTGATGCTCTTGATATAAAGAGAAATGTGGGCGTTCATAAAAGAGCATGGCAAGTTGTAGGGGTAGCCATTACTTTTACAATTTTAATAAGCCTAATTACTTTTTTTTCTCATAATTTCATTTTTAAAGTTTTTACCTCAGCGCGATATCGCTCAGTATCTTATCTTCTCCCTTATATGATTCTTGCCGGCGGGTTTTTTTCTGCAGGTCAAATCTTAAGTTTAAAACTAATGAGCGATTTAAACACCAAAGCATTGATTTGGCCAAAAATAACTACATCTGTAATTGGAGCTCTTTTAAGTTACATTGGCGCATATGTTATGGGGATCAAAGGCGTGGTGTTGGCTGTCCTTCTCTTTGGCATTTTGCAGCTTTTTTGGATGGCATGGCTTACCCGTAGTCCATTTATAAATCACAAGGAACCCGTACATGAGCATTAAGTCATTTTTAATTAAGGCGCATTGGATACTTGCCTGTCAAATTGGGTTTGATCCCAGAGTTTTAATACGTTCCCTGCGCGCGCTACCTAGATATATATGTGATTGGTTTACATTTCGACAGCAGTACAAGGGGAAGATGGTTTTTATGCCTTGCTTGCAGGATCGATACGAAGAAGGTGGGGTAACTAAAAGCGAATACTTTTGGCAAGATCTTCTGGTTGCCCGCCTAATTTTTGCCGCTAACCCCAAAAAACATGTGGATATCGGATCAAGGGTTGATGGCTTCGTAGCACATATTGCTAGTTTTAGGGAATGTGAGGTCTTTGACGTAAGGCCAGTGAGCACATTCATTCCTGGTATAACTTTTTATCAGGCAGATTTAACGAAATTGGATTCACTTCCTATTGAAGGGGGTGGCTACTGTGATTCTTTATCATGCTTACATGCCATAGAGCATTTTGGTTTGGGTCGTTATGGTGATCTCATCAATGCGGACGGTTATCTTTTGGGGATCTCTAATATGTCAAAGTTATTGCAGTCTGGCGGCATATTTTATCTTTCTGCACCAATAGGGCGAGAGAGGGTTGAATTTAATGCAAATTGGGTATTTGATCCACGCACCATAATCAATTCAGCTAAAAAATGCGGCTTATCACTTAAAAAACTTATTACGATTACCTCTAAGGATGGCCCCCAAGAAGTCAAGATAACAGATGATCTATTAAATCATTTGGCCGTATCTAATTACAGTCTCGGTGTTTTTACTTTTGAAAAAACTTTTTAAATTAATCGCTAATTAAAATAGGTTACAGATGAGATTTCAAGCTATCTTTTTGGCAAAGAACGGATAGTTTGAAAGGGTCAAATTAAGTATGAATAATATCAATACATTTCTGCTGGACAGAAAAGCCCCTGTAATCGTCTCGTTGGTATGTCTGTTTTATATATACATTTTGCAATTACCATTAAGCCAGGCATTACCTGACGCTGTATTGCTTCCCGATTATGGAATCCAAGATTGGTTAAACGCATATCTATTTGCATCGTTTAGTACCATCATATTCGTTGGCGCTATTTTTTTCTCTTTGAAAGAGAGGGTGGCCATCTCAGATGTAATGATTTCATTTGCGGCTATCCCAATAAAAAAAATCAGCATTCCAATAGTTTTTTTATTGATCGCCTTATTCGCCTTGTGGTCTTATTTAATGGTGAGCTATAAGATAGGGATCACGATATATTCTGACTTTGATCCGCTGCCATACCACCTGACTGGCGCTCTTTTTTACGGCCGCCTTTTGTTGCAGCCATTGACTTTGGCTTACCTGGCCATGGGCTTTAGAAACTCCAAAAATAAATGGATAGTTTTTATTTTGTTAGCCTTATTAGATTCGTGGGTAAGTATGGCAAGTGGCAGTCGTTTTATAGCTCTATTGTTTTCAGTGCCTTTAATGCTTTTGTTTAATGGAATTAATCGCTACGTGATTGCTTCCATTGCTTTTCTTGCATTTGTAACTATTGCAACATTATCTCGAAGCCTTTATTTACCTTATGTCATAGGCGGTGAATATATTTTAATTTATGCAAATGACCAATATGTCGATGCATTATTAGAGAATTTGTACATGCTTCCAATTTCGTATGTCATCTATCGGCCAATGGGAATGGGGGAGCTTCTTATGACCCTTGACTATGGTCAAATAACATCTAGTTTTTATGAGGCACTTCAAAAATCTTTTGCATACTTCTTTCCATTTTTAATAGACTCCCCCGGGGTAAGTATTAAAAATATTTATGGATTGAATGACAATGCATTCGGTGGCTTTAGTTTGGATATGTTTTCTATTTTTTGGCTCTCATTTGGTGGGAATTGGCTTTTATACATAACCGGTTTGATTCTTATTGGGTTTCTATTGGGGAAGACATATATTTTTGCTGCACTTGGTTTAGAGCAATTAGGGTTGAAACAACTTCAAATTCCATTCTTTATTTTGCTTTTCATTTTAGCTTTTGAAGGTAGGGGATTTTTAATGCCCTGGTTATTTATTGCGAGTTGGATTTTCTCTCGTGATTGGGTTCCTCGAACGGCTTCGAGACTTCTGCGTGTATTTTGATAACATTGGCATAATCAAAAGCGATGAACAGAAAAAAAATCACAATTTTGACTGATCCTTTGCCCTATGGAAGCGAGTTTTTCCACGAGGGACTTCGTCGCCTTTATCGGTTTTTTAGAGCAATTATCAAGCTTAATTTAGGTTATTTTAAGAATCAGGCTTATAGAGGTCATTCTGGGGTAACGAGGAGTTTATTGGTTGGCATGAGCCAAGCCAATATAAGTTTTAATTACAATCCAGTCTTGTTGGCATCTGTTGCTGACACTGTCATTGTTCTTGCTGGAATAAGAGCTCTAAGGCAGGCTATCAAGCTTAAGCAAGAAGGTAAAATCAAAAGACTTTATGTTGGGCCTAATGTGGTCGTGTTCTCTTCGGACTATGACTCAATTCTGGCGCAACCAGAGGTAGACGCTGCCATTACACCTAGCGACTGGGTAAACGATCTTTATTTAGAGGATAATGCTACTTTGAGTAGCAGAATATTCTCTTGGCCAGCTGGGGTAGATACCTCATTTTGGATTCCTAATTTAGGCTTAATTCGTAACACGATTTTAATTTTTGAAAAACAGAATAAAGGTCCTGTTGGCCCCATAGAGCCTTACGTTGATTATTTAGAAAAACTTGGTTGGAAGGTGCAAGTTATAAAGTATGGATCATTTACGCATGAAGAATACCTTCGCCGCCTCCAGGAGTCTTGCTTGATGTTGGGCTTTGTGGTTTGTGAGAGCCAAGGATTAGCATGGGCAGAAGCTTGGTCCAGCGATGTTCCTACTCTAATATTAAAGCGAACATCTAACGTATTGCAGGGCAGGGTTTATAAAAATTCCTCGGCGCCGTATTTGTGCTCAGAAAACGGACTTTTTTTTGATGACTTTGAAGACTTTAAGAATAAATTTAAATATTGGGAAGGGCATCGTGAACAATTTTCCCCAAGAGCATGGGTTCTGGAGAATATGTCAGATGAGGCTTGTGCAAAGAGACTTTTTAAAAGCATAAGCTCTTTTGAAAATTCATAATGTACTCTAAACATATTTAATAATTCCAGTTTATATCTCCAATCAAATTTTCATGCATGTTAATTTAATTTTTAGTATGTATGCCAAATCCTTAGAATATGAAAAATAAAAAAATATTAGTGACGGGTTCAAGCGGTCTCATTGGCAGCGAAGTGGTGGCCTACTTCGCGAATCAAGGGGCTACTATTCATGGTGTTGACAATAATATGCGGGAAGTGTTTTTTGGGCCGCAAGGAAGCACTCGCTGGAATCAGGGTCGACTTGCTAGCAGATTTGAAAATTTTAATCACCATGAAATCGATATTCGTGACCGCAACAGTATATTAAATCTCGTTAAAGAAATCCGTCCTGACGCAGTGATTCATGCTGCAGCTCAGCCATCGCATGATCGGGCAGCCGCCATTCCTTTTGATGATTTTGATACCAATGCTGTTGGTACCCTAAATTTATTGGAGGCATGTCGGCAGTACTGCCTAGAGTCGCCTTTCGTACATATGTCGACCAATAAGGTTTACGGTGATGCGCCCAATCAGTTAAATCTTGTTGAGCTTGAGACGCGCTGGGAATATGCGGATGAGGAATGGAAAAACGGCTTGCCAGAAACTTTTACCATTGATCAATCTAAGCATTCTCTGTTTGGTGCATCAAAAGTGGCTGGAGATGTTATGGTTCAAGAGTATGGGCGCTACTTTAATATGCCTACATGCTGTTTGCGCGGTGGGTGTTTAACTGGGCCGAGCCATAGTGGTGTGGAGTTACACGGTTTTTTAAGTTATCTAATTAAATGTAATTTAGAGGGCAGGCACTACACTGTCTTTGGTTACAAGGCTAAGCAAGTAAGAGATAACATACACGCATGGGATGTTGCAAATTTTATTGCCTCATTCATAGAGGCCCCAAGAGTGGCGGAAGTGTACAACCTAGGTGGCGGCAAAGAAAATAGCATCTCCATGAAAGAGAGCTTTTCTTTGATAGAGTCTATCAGTGGAAAGCATATGAACTACAGCTACTCAGATACTGCACGCGAAGGTGATCATATTGTTTATTACAGTGATCTCAGTAAGATAAAGTCTCACTATCCGAAATGGTCTATAACTAAAGATTTAAAGACAATATTTCAAGAAATCCATGACAGCTGGCACCAGCGTAATCCTGGGTAATATTCAAAGATAGCGCTTTATTTATGAAAAAAGTTTTTGTCCAGCTAAATGGTGGGCTAGGCAATCAAATGTTTCAATATGCTGTTGGGCGAGCATTTGCGATTCGAACAAATTCCGAATTGATCTTGGATTCGTGGACAGGATTTTTTCTTGATAGAGAATATCAACGTGAGTACGAGCTTGATTTTTTGCCTATTAATGCACGTAAAGCCACCATTTTTGAGCGTTTACCAAATTTACTGAGCCGAGTACATAAAAAATTTTTTAAAAGTACATCACAATTAATAAACTCATCGATTTATGGCACATTTATAACTGAAACTGCGCTGCAATATATCCCAAATTTAGCCTGCTACTTAGTGAATAAGTCAGCATGGCTAATAGGCTATTGGCAAAGCCCCAAGTATTTTGAAGAATATGCAGATTTGATTTGTGCTGAGTTAATGCCCGAGCCTCCCAGCGATGAGAAATTTCTTGAACTGGGAAGTATTCTGCGGAAAACTGAATCGGTAGCGCTGGGAATACGTTTGTACGAGGAGAGTTCGGATCCTTCAGCCCATTCCTTGAATGGTCAGATGAAAACAGTTGAAGATATCAACAATGTTATTTCAAACTTGCTAGGCTCAAGCCCAAACGCAACCTTTTTTGTTTTCTGTACGCATCGGTTTCCAATATTGGAGAAATTGAATTTGCCTGATTCAACGGTTTTTGTCACTCATGATGATGGTTATGAAGGCTCTATTTCTCGTTTATGGCTATTGACCCAATGCAAGCATCATATTTTTACCAATAGCTCTTATTATTGGTGGGGTGCTTGGCTAAGCAGAGCAGTAAATAAGACCAATAATACGCCGCAACTCATTTTTGCGGCAGATAATTTTATCAACACTGATGGTTTTGATGCATCGTGGAATAAATTTTAAAGGGCTTTTTAAATTAGCATTACATCGATGTACTGGACAGATATTTATATGTATTTTTTCTTGCTTGAAGAACGGGTAACGCAATGACTGGGCGCAGTGATGTTGTTTTAGAAAATGCTCCCGAAATTACTGTGCTGATGTCAGTTTTTAATGGAGAAAATTGGCTCTCAGAGTCGATTGAAAGTGTTCTTAACCAAACATTTAGTAGCTTTGAATTCATTATTGTAGACGATGGTAGTACTGATAGCTCAGTAGCAATCATCAGGCAGTACCAACAGCAAGATCCTAGGATCCAGTTGATAACAAAGTCAAATTCTGGGTTGGCAGATTCCCTAAATCAGGGGATTTGTATCGCGCGAGGTAAGTGGATCGCTAGGTTGGACGCTGATGATATCTGCGAGCTAAACAGGCTCGAAAGGCAGATAACTTTTGCTCAGCATAACTCGGATGTTGTTTTTGTGGGTAGCGCCCATTCGATTATTAATAGCGATGGGAAGGTGGAGGGAGTACATTACTATCCGACCAGCCACGCGCAACTATTAAGCAATCTTATTGCCATTAGAAAGTACCCCGCTCACTCGTCGGCTCTTTTTAATGCAGAAGTAGTTCGATCTCTTGGTGGATATCGCCCGCGCATGAAGCGTTCGCAGGATTGGGATTTGTGGCTTCGCACATCTGAAATGGGTAATTTAGCCTCATTAAGGGATCCCCTTATTCGCTTGCGCTATCACCCGGAGCAAATCTCTGATATAGGGGGGACTAAAGGGCAATTTTTTTACTCCAGAATGGCAATGATTTCATATTGGCTAAGAATAAGAGGGTTTGCGGATCCTGTTGATGCTAGTGATTCGAATTTTGAGATATTTAAACAATGGTTAGAGTTGCAATTCGAAAAAAATGGCCTTTACGAATTTCATGCGTACTATGCTCTTTTTTATGTTTTTTTCCAAAAGCCTTCCTTTGGAAAGTTTGTCTCACTGGCCATTAGATCTCTTAGGCACCCTATTTTTACATTTGCCGTTATCAAAAACAAAATTCAAGGGGATAGCTCAATGGATAAGATTGCACAAAAATGGGCTTTACAAGAGCGAAATTTGGTCCATTAGATGATGCTATGAGATTTTTCATACATAACGCTAAGTAATTGCATTATTTGAGATAATGTCGATATATGTGTGGCATTGTCGGAATAATATCTAATACCCCTCAAATTCATCGCGAATGGCTTGCCGTCGGTCGAGATGCGATGACCCATCGTGGTCCAGATGATGCAGGGGAGTGGTGGTCTGCTGATTGGCGCATTGGTTTTGCCCATCGACGCCTATCAATCATTGACTTATCTCCTGCTGGTCATCAGCCTATGCATGACGTGACAGGAAAGCTCACAATTGTCTTTAATGGTGAAATTTATAACTTTCTAGAGCTTCATCAGCGATTAGTGGCTCAAGGTCATCGGTTTAACTCCCACTCAGATACGGAAGTAATATTAGCCGCCTATCGGGAATGGGGTATGAACTGCCTATCTCGATTAACTGGAATGTTTGCATTTGCAATTTACGATAAAGAGAAGCAATCAGTTTTTCTTGCACGCGATCGTGTGGGTGAAAAACCTCTTTTTTATCGTCACACAGATGGTGAGTTGCGTTTTGGATCTGAATTAAAGTCTCTCTTAGCTGATAAATCATTGGAAAGACGTATAGATCCCAAGGCGCTTGATTGTTATTTATCTATGGGCTACGTACCCGGAGAGCTTTGTATACTTCAGGGCTTCAAAAAATTACCTCCTGCACATGCTTTATTGTTTGATATCAGGACTGGGCAATATCAGCAGTGGCGTTACTGGGAGTTGCCTAAGCAGCTTGATAACGATCTTGACGCTAAGATTGATGAGCATGCCTTGCTTAATGAATTGGAAGGCCTGTTGGAGGATTCAGTTCGCCGTCAAATGGTCTCTGATGTGCCGGTTGGTGTACTACTTAGCGGTGGAGTAGATTCTAGTCTTATTACCGCCATGGCAGTACGGGCATCCGATAATGTCAAAACCTTCACAATTGGATTTCCGGGGCACAAGAAATTGGATGAGTCCGAACATGCGCGCTTAATAGCGCGTTATTTTGGAACTCAACATACAGAGCTAATGGCCGATCCCGCATCAGCTGAATTGTTACCGCGTTTAGCTCATCAATTTGATGAGCCTATGGCTGATTCTTCTATGATCCCAACATTTTTAGTAAGCCAACTGGTGAGGCAGCATTGCTCGGTAGTACTGGGTGGTGATGGTGGGGATGAGTTATTTGGGGGTTATGGGCACTACAGCCGCCTCAGGTGGATGGAAAAAAAATTAGGCCCCATTCCATATCCTTTACGCAAAGCAATTTCTTTAGCTGCCGGACGAATTTTGCCAATAGGCTTTAAGGGGCGAAATTGGTTGCAAGGATTGGGCGTCGATCTAAATAAAGAATTGCCGCTCATAGCATCTTTTTTTGATGCTCGGATTAGAAGGCAATTGCTAGGCCAGTCTGGTAATTTTGATCTGGTTGCGGAGGGCATCGCCACAGAGCGCTGCCCCTTAAGTATAGATTTAGTTCAGCGTGCAACTCGAATGGATTTCCAAAACTATTTACCAGAAGATATTTTGGTTAAGGTCGATAGGGCTAGCATGATGAATTCATTAGAAGTCCGCGCACCTTTGTTGGATATTCGTTTAATTGAGTTTGCATTTGGGAAAGTCCCGGAGCATTTAAAGGCGACGATCAATGAAAGAAAAGTGCTGCTAAAGCGCCTAACTGAACGTTTGTTGCCGCCTGAGTTTGATCGCCAGAGGAAGCAGGGATTTTCAATTCCACTTGCACAGTGGTTGAAGGCAGGACCATTTAGGACATTGTTTTATGATATTTTGTGCGATCCCCAATGTATTTTTGATAAGGCTACAGTAAATAAGCTATTGCGTGATCAAGAGAGAGGTTATGGTAATGGCGAGCGTTTGTTTGCTCTGGTTTTGTTTGAATTGTGGCGAAGAGAGTATGCAGTTAATTTTTAAAGGCGCTGGAGGTTTTTTGTGAAAGCAGAATTGTTAGAGTTGCTACGCTGCCCGAAAACTGGGCAAAAATTATTGATTGAATCCAATGATAATTTCACAGGAGAAGTTCAAAACGGTACGCTTGTTTCCGAGGATGGAATCAATCGCTATCCTATCTTGAACGGCATACCTCGTTTTGTAGACCAGTTAAATTACGCTGATAACTTTGGAGCGCAATGGAATATGTTTCGCAAGACTCAGCTTGATAGTTACTCAGGTGTTCCAATTTCTTCAGATCGTTTTTGGCTTGCTACAAACTGGAAGCCAGAGTCATTAAAGGGTCGGTGGGTGCTAGACGTGGGCTGCGGGGCAGGCCGTTTTGCAGAAGTTGCCCTAAAAGCTGGGGCCAAAGTGGTAGCTCTAGATTACTCAAGTGCTGCAGATGCTTGTTATGAAAATTTAAAATATCATCGAGACCTTTATGTGGTGCAAGGGGATATTTATGCCCTTCCATTTGCAGATGGCGCTTTTCCATTTATCTACTCTTTGGGTGTGCTTCAACACACCCCAGATGTTGCTAAAGCATTCAACTCTTTACCACCTAAGTTAAGTCCTGGAGGGCATCTGTGCGTGGATTATTATTGGAAGCGTTTAAGGACGGTGCTGAATGTAAAGTATCTTTTACGCCCCTTCACCAAAAGAATGGATCACCAGAAATTATTTAAATTTTTGCAGCCAAAAATTCCAGCTTTGCTCATGATTAGCCGATCACTTGGTGCAGTACCACTTATAGGCAAAGGTCTTAAAAGGTTGGTCCCAGTGGCTGACTATGATGGAATCTTTCCGTTGACTAAAGAGCAGCTAAAAGAGTGGGCACTGTTGGATACTTTTGATGCATTGGGGCCACAATTCGATAGTCCCCAAAATTTTGCAACAGTCAGGAGAAGGTTTCAAGAGGCTGGCTTAATTAATGTTGAAGTGGGGCACTGGGGGCACTTAGTGGGAAGGGGAACCAAGCCTAATTTTATTAATTTTCAGAAAAACAAAGATAGAGAAAACTTATGACTGCCAATTTAAAATTAGCGATTATTGGGCTTGGCTATGTTGGCTTGCCCTTAGCAATTGAATTCGGCAAAAAAAGAAGTGTAGTTGGGTTTGATATCAATAAAGAAAGAATTCGGGAGCTTAAGAGCGGCAATGATCATACGCTCGAAGCTAGCAAGGAAGAGATAGCTAGTGCAGAAAAATTAGTCTTCACCAATGATGTTGAGCTTCTTAAAGATTGCAATTGTTATATAGTTACTGTCCCAACTCCCATAGATCAACATAAGCGACCTGATCTTGGGCCTTTAATTGGCGCTTCTACTCTTATCGGCAAAGTATTGAAATTGGGAGATACTGTTATCTATGAATCAACGGTTTATCCCGGAGCAACCGAAGAAGATTGCGTTCCAATTTTGGAGAAATATTCAGGATTAAGATTCAACCAAGATTTCTTTGTTGGCTATTCTCCTGAGCGAATTAATCCGGGAGATAAAGAGCATCGTCTTACTACTATTAAAAAAGTAACATCGGGCTCTACCCTAGCAATCGCTAAATTGGTTGATGCACTTTATAACGAAATTATCACCGCAGGCACTCATCCGGCACCTAGCATTAGAGTGGCTGAGGCAGCTAAGGTAATTGAGAATACCCAGCGAGATATAAATATAGCTTTGATTAATGAATTAGCACTAATTTTTAATAAGTTAGATATAGATACCGAGGCTGTATTAGAAGCAGCTGGAAGTAAATGGAACTTTTTACCATTTCGTCCGGGTTTAGTTGGGGGGCATTGTATTGGTGTGGATCCATATTATCTAACGCATAAGGCCCAATCCTTGGGATATCACCCAGAAATAATTTTAGCTGGTCGTCGTCTTAATGATGATATGGGTGCATATGTTGCAAGGGTTTTGGTGAAGTCTATGATTAAGCACTTAATTCCAATTAAGGGGGCAAGAGTATTGGTGATGGGGCTAACGTTTAAGGAAAATTGTCCCGATCTCAGAAATACTAGAGTGGTAGATATTGTTAACGAATTGCAGGATTATGACTGTAAGGTTGATGTATATGATCCTTGGGTTAAGGTTGCCGATGCAAAAGATGAGTACAACATATCACTTGTGGAGATGCCAAGCGCCGATGCCTATGATGGAATTATTCTTGCTGTCAACCATAGGCAATTCAAGGAAATGGGCATTAACAAGATTCGAGAATTTGGCACCAATAATCATATTTTGTATGATTTGAAATATATTTTCTCTGCAGATCAAGCTGATCTTCGTTTGTGAGTATCTGATGCCAGCCTTCGATAGCCTTCAAAAAAGTCTTATAGACAATCAAAAAATTTGGTTGATAACTGGCGTCGCAGGTTTCATAGGAAGCAATCTTTTAGAGGCATTGCTTAAGCTCAATCAGCGCGTAGTAGGAACAGATAATTTTTCAACTGGTAAACAGCAAAATTTAAATGAAGTACAGGCCTTGGTAAGCTCTAGCCAGTGGTCAAACTTCAATTTTTTTGTTGGAGATATACGAAATTTAGAAGATTGCAAAAGGGCTTGCTCTGGTGTGGATTATGTTTTGCATCAAGCCGCTTTGGGCTCGGTTCCTAGAAGTCTGGCAGATCCTATTACTACCAATGCAAGCAATATTGACGGCTTTTTAAATATGTTAGTTGCTGCCAGGGACGCTAATGTCTCCTCCTTTGTTTATGCAGCGAGCAGCTCAACCTATGGTGACCATCCAGCCTTACCAAAGGTGGAGGCAAATATTGGCAAGCCACTCTCACCCTACGCGGTTACAAAGCTTGTAAATGAGCTATATGCAGATATTTTTGCAAAATGTTATGGATTTAGCGCTATCGGTTTAAGGTACTTTAATATCTTTGGCAAGCGGCAAGACGCAGACGGCGCATACGCAGCAGTAATACCCAAATGGACTGCAGCCTTACTCAGGGGTGAGGATATTTATATTAACGGAGATGGCGAAACTAGTAGGGATTTTTGTTTTATTGAAAATGCTGTTCAGGCAAATTTATTAGCAGCCACCACTGAAAATAGTGAAGCTAGAAATCAAATTTATAACGTGGCACTTAATGATAGAACCTCTTTAAATAAGTTATATGAACTTATTAAGGAAACTTTGCAGTTGAATTGTGTGCTTCCCCCATCCCAATTAATTTATCGTGATTTTCGAGCTGGTGATGTTCGTCATTCTCAGGCGGATATTAGCAAGGCGAGAGAATTGCTGGGTTACGCTCCGCGTTTTAAGATTACCCAGGGTCTACAAGCTGCTATGCCTTGGTACATCAATGAAATTAACAAACGTGCCAATTAAAAAAAATATTAAAGTTGGTGTTGATGCTGCAAACTTGCGTGGCGGTGGTGGTGTTACCCATTTGGTTGAGTTACTCAGGGCGACAGATCCAGAAGAGATGGGCATAGAAGGTGTTGTAGTTTGGGGTGGTACTGCCACCCTGAATCTCATAGATGATCGTCCGTGGATAAAGAAGTGTTTTATACCCGAATTAGATCGGGGCTTGCTGCAGCGCACTTTATGGCAGCGATTCTCATTGTCGAAAGTGGTTCGCAATGAGGGCTGCGACATCTTATTTGTTCCAGGCGGAAGCTATGCTGGAAGTTTTAGTCCAATGGTGACGATGAGTAGGAATTTGCTCCCGTTTGAGAACTCAGAGCTAAAGAGATATGGGTTCACATTATTTACAATTAAACTTTTGTTATTAAAGTTTACGCAGTCACAGTCTTATAAGCATGCACAAGGTGTAATTTTCTTAACTAATTACGCATTTCAAGTGGTTAGCAATTGGACCGGAAAAATAAAAGGTTTAACATGCGTTATTCCTCATGGATTAAATGCTAGGTTTTGTAGTCCACCAAAATTACAGCGCCCAATTGACGAGTATGATTTTAAGAACCCCTATCGCGTAATTTATGTTTCAACAATAGATCTATATAAGCATCAATGGCATGTTATTGAGGCCATAGAATCGCTACGAAAATCTGGCATGCCAATCGTGTTAGATTTAATTGGATCCTCTTATCCACCTGCATTAGATCGATTAAATGCTTCAATAGCGCGTTATGATCCCCATGGTGCTTGGGTTAACTACCTTGGACCAGTTCCCTTTAATGATTTGCACCAGCATTACTTGCGATCGGATCTAGGGTTGTTCGCATCTAGCTGTGAAAATATGCCAAATACACTTTTGGAAACCATGGCATCTGGTCTGCCAATTGCTTCATCTAACAAAGGTCCAATGCCTGAAATTCTAGGGGCTCGAGGCACTTATTTTGATCCGGAACAACCAGCTGATATTGCAAGGGCTCTATCTGAGCTGATAAATTCACCCATTTTGAGGGCCCAGTTATCCAAGGACAGTTATGATTGTGCCATTCAGTATTCATGGCATCTATGTGCAAGAAAAACCTATCAATTTATTATTGAAGTAACACAGCGTTATAAAGGAACTACTTAATGTTTTCTAATAAAACATTGCTCATTACAGGTGGCACGGGATCATTTGGTAATGCGGTCTTAAATCGTTTTTTACATACTGATATTGGCGAAATTCGTATATTTAGCCGGGATGAAAAAAAACAAGATGACATGCGTAAAAAGTACGGTAATCCAAAGTTAAAATTTTATATTGGTGATGTGCGTGATGTAGGGAGCTTGCGAACTGCAATGCGTGGAGTTGATTTTGTATTTCACGCGGCTGCATTAAAGCAGGTGCCATCATGTGAATTTTATCCATTACAAGCTGTTAAGACAAATGTATTGGGAACAGAAAATGTATTGGAATCTGCAATTGAGAACCGAGTGCAACGAGTCATTTGCTTAAGTACTGATAAAGCTGTTTATCCAATTAACGCAATGGGTATTAGCAAGGCAATGATGGAAAAGGTTGCAGTTGCAAAGTCAAGGGAAAGTAAGGATACGGTTATCTGTATTACCCGATACGGCAATGTCATGGCTTCGCGTGGATCCGTAATACCTTTATTTGTGGAGCAAATCAATTCTGGAAAAGCGATCACCATAACTGACCCAACTATGACTCGCTTTATGATGACGCTAGATGATGCTGTTGATTTAGTCTTGTACGCCTATGAGCATGGCCTCTCAGGTGATATTTTTGTCCAAAAAGCTCCAGCTGCATCCATTGAGATATTGGTTCAAGCGCTGATAGGTCTGCTGGGGGTTCCTAAGCATCAGATTGATGTAATAGGTACACGTCATGGTGAAAAACAGTTTGAAACATTGCTGAGTCGGGAAGAAATGGCGGCGGCACAGGATTTGGGTAACTATTTTAGGGTGCCACCAGATTTACGCGATTTAAATTATGGAAAATATGTTGAGCAAGGAGAGATTAAGCTTTCCGAGGCAACTGATTACAACTCAAATAATACGGTTCAGCTAAATACCGAAGAGATGAAATCATTGCTTATGAAATTAAATTATGTGCAGTCAATTAAGCGTGGCGAAAATGCTCAGGCTGATCAGTAAGGACAGCGTATGCGAGTATTGATCACCGGTGCTAATGGTTTTATTGGAAAAAATTTCTGCCAATATTTAGACGAGCAAAAAAATATTCAGATATCACGTTTTAACAGTGAAAATACTATCGAAGAGTTGCCGAAGTTACTTAAAGATGTTGATTTTGTATTTCATTTTGCTGGAACTAATCGACCTCAGGATGTAAAAGAATTTATTTCTGGAAACGTCGACTTCACTCGTGAGTTGTGTAGTGCAATTGCAAAAGAGGCTCAAGCTTCTGGCCGAAAAATTCAAGTCATTTTTAGCTCATCATCTCAAGCCTCTGGTAACTCGCTCTATAGCGAAAGTAAAAGGGGGGCTGAAGACTGTTTAATCAAATTACATAAAGAGCATGGCTTACCTGTTTATATTTATCGCTTACCCAATGTATTTGGTAAATGGTGTAGGCCGCACTATAATTCAGTAGTTGCCACCTTTTGTCATAGTATTGCTAGAGGATTACCAATTACAGTAAATGATGCAGAAGCAAAAGTTACATTGGTATATATCGACGATGTCGTTGAGTCTTTTGCCCAAATTATTAAGCGTAACGACGAACCTTCCGAAGAGATTGTTTTTGTTAACATTACACCACAATACACTTGCACTGTTGGTGAATTGGCTTCACAAATTCAGGCTTATAAAGATAGTCGAATTAACTTAAAAACAGAGGCAGTAGGGGTTGGATTTGCGCGGGCTCTTTACTCAACTTATATGAGTTATCTCCCTCCAAGCTTATTTGCTTATGATGTACCGCAGCACGCGGATTCTAGAGGTTTTTTTGTTGAAATGATTAAGACGGCCGATTCCGGTCAATTTTCATATTTCACATCCCATCCTGGGGTTACTCGCGGGGGGCATTATCATCACACCAAGACAGAAAAATTTTTGGTGATAAAAGGTAGAGCACTATTTAGATTTAAAAATTTAGATACAAAAGAAACTTACGAACTCGTTACCAATGGCGGCGACGGTTTAATAGTAGAAACCGTTCCAGGTTGGACGCATGACGTTACTAATATCAGTGATCAAGAGTTAATTTGTGCTATCTGGGCAAATGAAATTTTTGATCGATCTAGGCCGGATACTTTTTCTTGCCCTATTTAAGAAAATTACATATTTGCGGTGTAAAAAACTTCAGTCTTAATATTGTAGAAAATGAAAAAACTCAAAGTCCTCACTGTCGTTGGCACTCGTCCTGAACTGATTCGTCTATCTCGTGTTATGGCGAAGCTCGATGAATATTGCGAACATATTCTTGTGCACACCGGGCAAAACTATGATTACGAATTAAATAAAATATTTTTTGAAGAATTAGGAATTAGAAAAGCAGATTACTTTCTAGATAGTGCTGCAGATAGCGATAGTGCGGCGCATACAATTGGTAATATTATTATCGGAGTAGATAAGATATTAAAAGAGACCAGCCCGGAAGCATTGTTGGTTTTGGGGGATACAAATAGTTGTTTGGCTGTTATACCGGCAAAGCGACGTAAGATACCTATTTTTCACATGGAGGCGGGTAATCGATGTTTCGATCAGCGCGTACCCGAAGAGATTAATCGTCGTATCGTGGATCACACTGCTGATGTAAACCTTACCTACAGCGATATAGCTAGAGAATATTTATTGCGCGAAGGTTTACCTCCTGATTTGGTTGTTAAAACCGGCAGTCCAATGATGGAGGTTCTTGAGTTCTATAGACCTCAAATTGATCAATCTAATATCTTGAGTCAACTTGGGCTTCAAAATTCAGCGTACTTTGTTGTGAGTGCTCATCGTGAGGAGAATATTAACTCTGATAAAGCCTTCTTAAAATTGGTTGAAATTATCAATGGCCTTGCAGCAGAATATGGTTTGCCAGTTATTGTATCTACGCATCCTCGTACACAAAAGCAGATTGATGAAAATCGTATTCAATTTGATCCATTAGTTAAGCTATTGAAGCCCTTGGGATTCTTGGATTATGTAAAGTTACAAATGTCGGCACTCGTTGTGCTCTCTGATAGTGGAACTATTAATGAAGAGTCTTCAATTCTTAATTTTCCTGCATTAAATCTCAGAGAGGCTCATGAGCGCCCGGAAGGTATGGAGGAGGCTGCGGTCATGATGGTTGGGCTAGAGTGGACACGTATAAAGCAATGCATATACATCTTATCTAAGCAGCCGCGTGGATTGGACCGAGGACTCCGAGATAGCATTCAAATGGTGCAGGACTATAGTATGCCGAATGTTTCTGAAAAAATATTGAGAATTATTATGAGTTATACGGACTACGTCAATCGCATTATCTGGAAGAAGTATTGATTCGTGCGACTGCTTGTAGTAACCCAATATTTTTGGCCTGAAAATTTCAGAATCAATGATTTAGTTTCTGAGTTAGTTAAGCGTGGACATCAAGTTACCGTCTTGACGGGAAAGCCGAATTATCCGGAAGGTAAAGTCTTCCCAGATTTTGCTGCCAATCCAAAAGCATACAAAAATTTTAATGGTGTAAGTATTATTCGGGTCCCTATGTTCAGCAGGGGAACCGGCTCTTTTAGCTTGGTATTAAATTATCTATCTTTTGCACTGAGCGCGTCTTTATTGTCCCCTATTCTTTTGAGGGGGATATATTTTGATGCCATCTTTACCTATCAGCTCTCTCCTATTACTGTTGGTATACCAGCAGCTCTGATACGTGCCATTAAAAAGGCGCCATTGGTTTTTTGGGTTTTGGATTTATGGCCTGAGACAATTGAAGCGCTCGACATAACACGTTCTAATTTGATTCTTAAGCCATTAAAAATGTTGGTTCGCGGAATATATAAACATTGCGATTTAATTTTGGCGCAATCAAAGAGTTTTATACATAAAATTCGACAGTATGCTGGCGATAGTGCCCACATAGAATATTTCCCAAGCTGGTCTGATGTCAGCTTTACTAGCGACAGTGAAGTGGCTGCTCCCGAGGTCCCGATCCTTCCTAACAGCTTTAATATAATGTTCACTGGAAATATTGGTGAGGCCCAGGACTTTCCTGCAATTCTAAAAGCGGCCGCCATTCTTAAAAATCATGAAAATATTCGTTGGTTGATCGTAGGAAGTGGTCGTGATGGAAATTGGGTTGAAGGGGAAATAAAAAAACAAGGTCTAACTGATCGCGTTATTTTATTGGGCAGATATCCGGTTGAGCGCATGCCATCATTTATCAAGCATGCTGATGCATTATTAGTTTCTCTGAAAAAAGAACCGATTTTTTCAATGACTATCCCCGGAAAATTGCAATCGTATCTGGCTGCAGGAAGACCTATATTGGCAATGCTAGATGGGGAAGGGGGTAAGATCATCAAAGATTCAGGTGCTGGTATGGCTTGCCCTTCTGGTGATTTCGTGGCTCTTGCTGAATCTGCCCTAAAACTATCTAAAATATCTCTAGAAGAGAGAAGATCTATGGGTGAAAAGGCTATTGCTATCGGCTTAGCTGAATTTGATCGCGATAAGTTAATTGGCAATCTTGAGGCGTGGCTCAAGTTAAAGCACGATGAATTCATTGTAAAAAGTTAATTGAAGAACCTTTTTGCGGACTATTTATAAAAATAAACCATGGCTCCCACAATAGCTCCTTTAACACCACAGAATATAGTCAGAAATATAAAGATTTCGAATAAACTATTTGAAGTGAAAAACAAGAGTTTCCCAAAAGGTATTTTTCGAATTCCCCTAAATCTAGAAAAGGCAATATGAAACGTTTTTTTGATTTTTTTGGGAGCTTATTTGCGTTAATAATTTTCTTTCCATTGATTCTTTTGATTGCTTTTCTTGTCAAAGTTTCATCAGATGGTGAAATTATCTATTGGTCATCTCGGGTTGGTCAAAACAACATAATTTTTAGAATGCCAAAATTTCGTACGATGCGCATGAATACCCCACAATTAGCCACTCATTTACTTGCCAACTCGAATCAATATTTAATTCCTATAGGCTCATTTTTGCGTAAATCTAGTTTGGATGAGCTTCCGCAACTTTGGAGTATTTTTGTGGGTGATATGAGTTTTGTTGGTCCTAGACCAGCGCTTTTTAATCAAGAAGATCTTATTTCCGAAAGAACTAAACTGCGAGTGCACTTCCTCAAGCCCGGGCTAACTGGATGGGCTCAAATAAATGGAAGAGATGAATTATCCATTCAAGAAAAAGTAGAATTAGATTTTGAGTATATGGAGAGACAATCTTTTCTACTGGATTTAAAAATTTTGTTCCTTACGGTTTTTAAGGTTTTTTATAGAGAAGGCATTTCACACTAGTGAAAAATACTAAAAAATATGCTTAATAATGTTGTTCTAAGAGTATTGCACTTGCCGCATTTTGTTAAGCGATCTGTTGTATTGTTCGTAGACGTCGTTTCTTGTGCTGTAAGTACTTACCTTGCATTTTATTTGCGCCTTGGTGAGTGGGTTAATCCATTCAATCCTGATGAATGGAATGTAATCTTAGTTGTTGAAGCTTCCATTTTAATTTGCCTGCCTATTTTTACATTAAGCGGTCTTTACAGACAAATATTTCGTCACACAAGTTGGTTTGCGCTGATCGCCTTATTGCGAGCAATGGGGCTATATGCCATCTTATTTATTGCGATATTTACATTTTATGGGTTTGATCGCATACCTCGCACCATTGGATTTATTCAGCCACTAATTCTTCTTTTTATGGCCGGCTCCTCCAGAGCTTTTGCTGGCTTTTGGTTGAGTCGACCATACCAAAGGCAACTTAAAATAGCTTCCATACCTCATGTGATGATATATGGAGCTGGAGAGGCTGGAAGGGATTTGGCAGCAGCTCTATCGCAGAGCTATGAAATGCGGGTCATGGGATTTTTGGATGATGATCCACTACTCATTGGCAGAGTTTTATCAGGTAAGCGAATTTATAATCCACTTTATCTATCAGATGTGGCTGCATCTTTCGATATTAAGATGGTGTTATTAGCGATACCATCTGCCAATAGATCTAGACGAAACGAAATTATTAAATTAGTTCAAAGTGCAAGATTACCAATCAGGACCTTGCCTAGTGTTAGTGACTTGGTGAACGGAAGGGTTACTAAAAATGATTTGAGGGATTTAGATATTGATGACCTTCTTGGCAGGGAATCAGTGCTACCTCATGAAGAATTATTGGTTAAAAATATACAAGGAAAGGTTGTCTTGGTTACTGGAGCAGGCGGCTCAATTGGTAGCGAGCTGTGTCGACAAATTGTTGAGCTAGAGCCTAAAGCTATCATATTGGTGGATCAAAGTGAATTTGCTTTATACAATATTCACCAAGAATTGCAGAATAAATTAAATGCGCTTAAAGATTCTCGGACTCCCGTAATTCCAATTCTTGGATCAGTGATTAACTCTGATCTGTTGCGTTCAATAGTGATGAAGTGGAGCCCTCATATCATCTATCATGCCGCGGCCTACAAGCATGTTCCTTTGGTGGAGTCAAATATAGTTGAAGGTGTTCGCAATAATGTATTTGGAACTTTAGCAATGGCCCAAACAGCAATTGAGTGTAATGTACCTAACTTTCTATTGATAAGTACTGATAAGGCCGTTCGTCCAACCAATGTCATGGGTGCTAGCAAGAGAATGGCTGAAATGGTACTTCAGGCCTTATCACCAATTTCTTCAGGCACTAAATTCTCTATGGTTAGATTTGGAAACGTTCTGAATTCATCTGGTTCGGTTGTTCCAAAGTTTCGTCAGCAAATTAAATCTGGTGGACCTGTTACAGTTACAGATTTTAGAATTACACGTTACTTTATGACCATTCCGGAGGCTGCTCAGCTTGTTATTCAAGCTAGCTCCCTTACTTCTGGCGGAGATCTTTTTTTATTGGACATGGGTGAGCCAGTGAAAATCTTAGATTTAGCAAAACGCATGGTTGAGTTGTCCGGTCTAGAGGTTAAGGATTCAAAAAATCCTGACGGAGATATCGAGATAAAAGAGATTGGTCTTCGTCCTGGAGAAAAATTGTATGAGGAGTTGTTAATTGATGGCGTACCAGAAAAAACATTACATTCCAGAATTTTTCAATCAAGAGAAGATTTTTTAAGCTGGCCTGATCTTCAAATGAAGCTGAATGAATTATCAGATAGTATAGGTCAGAATGATCCTACTAAGATATTGAATATTTTAAAAAAGACCGTTATTGGATTCCAGTCGAGCATATAGTCTTTTGTTTGTTATAGTTAGCAAATTATCGTTGCAGATAATAAATTAAAGCCGTTAAAAGATTTTATTCGAGAGATTTATATGTTTAAAAAATTATCAAGTCTTATTATTTCTAAGTTTTTTTTATCGGTTTGTAGTGAAGAATATGCTCTATATTCAGCGAATGGATGCTATGTTGATAAAATCGATGGGGGGGTGAGGCTCAACCGCAACAGTTTGCAGTTGACGAGGGCTCTACCGTTGCTTTTTTAGGCTGGGCAATTGATCCATTTAACAAGAAGACATCCTCTACGGTAAAAATTATTGCATTAAATGATCAAGGAAAATCCTATCTTATTGGTGATGGTAGTTCTGGAGATTCAAGACCTGATGTGGCCACTGTCTTTAACAACTAAAATTATAATAATGCTGGGTATAGAATTGAAGCAAATTTAAGCATTCCAAAGGGCTCCTACAAATTACAACTTAATAGCGAGAGCGATAACAGCATAATTGTTTGCTCTCCGCAAGCAAGTTTAGTTATTAAATAATTCCAAGCTAAAAATACCCTAGAAAATATGTTTGATGACTCATGCTTGCACCACCCTTTCATTCGATTAAAGGTGTATTTGGCAGTTTTAATAGCCTCAAATTTTGAGTAAATGAATTTTTTATCTGGCTTGTTAGTAATTCATTAACATGACTTTTTCATGAATTACCGCTCCTATATTGATGGCCTTCGAGCTATAGC
>Ga0316227_1001086_pt1 | contig 31712 bp, 31 predicted proteins | sample TBH18019metaG_FD_206012 | JGI IMG/M metagenome (GOLD analysis project Ga0316227, IMG submission 206012) | Freshwater microbial communities from Trout Bog Lake, Wisconsin, USA - TBH18019 | ecosystem: Environmental > Aquatic > Freshwater > Lake > Hypolimnion/Profundal zone | place: USA: Wisconsin... | reverse complement strand
TGATGATTAAAGTTCGCGCCGTAGGTAAGGAGCGCGAAGAGCTAAAGCGGACTACGGATATTTTCCGTGGCCGGATTATTGATGTAACTGACAAGAGCTACACCATAGAGTTAACTGGTGATGGTGCTAAGTTGGATGCTTTTATTGATTCGATTGATCGTGGATCAATTTTGGAGACCGTTCGTTCGGGTGGATCCGGAATTGGACGCGGTGAACGCATCCTAAAAGTTTAAGGATTTTTTTAACTGATTTATTACTGCAATAACTACATACTTCAACACAAGGAAAGAGCATGAAAGTTTTTTACGATAAAGACGCTGATTTGTCCCTGATTAAGGGCAAAAAGGTCACCATTATTGGTTACGGTTCACAAGGGCATGCGCATGCATTGAACCTCAAGGACTCTGGCGTCAATGTGACTGTCGGGTTGCGCAAGGGTGGTGCTTCTTGGAGTAAGGCAGCCAATGCAGGCTTGACCGTCAAAGAAGTGGCTGATGCCGTTAAAGATGCTGATGTAGTAATGATGCTCTTGCCAGATGAGCAAATTGCTGATGTGTACAACAAAGAAGTGCATGCAAACATTAAGCAAGGTGCTGCGCTGGCGTTTGCCCATGGCTTTAATGTTCACTATGGTCAAGTGCAACCTCGCGCTGATTTGGATGTGATCATGATTGCTCCAAAGGCTCCTGGCCATACGGTTCGTGGCACGTACTCACAGGGTGGCGGTGTTCCCCACCTGATCGCCGTGTATCAAGATAAAACGGGCTCAGCTCGCGATGTTGCTTTGTCTTATGCAACAGCAAACGGCGGCGGTCGCGCCGGCATTATCGAAACCAACTTCCGCGAAGAAACTGAAACTGACTTATTCGGTGAGCAAGCTGTTTTGTGCGGTGGTGCTGTCGAATTAATCAAGGCCGGCTTCGAAACTTTGGTTGAGGCAGGTTATGCTCCAGAGATGGCCTATTTCGAATGCTTGCATGAGCTCAAGCTGATTGTTGACTTGATCTATGAAGGCGGTATTGCGAACATGAACTACTCCATCTCCAATAATGCCGAGTATGGTGAATATGTCACTGGCCCACGCGTTGTGACCGAAGATACTAAGAACGCAATGCGCCAATGTTTGAAAGACATCCAAACTGGCGAATACGCTAAGAGCTTCATCTTGGAAAACAAGGCTGGTGCACCTACATTGATTTCACGTCGTCGTCTGAATGCAGAGCACGATATTGAAGTAGTGGGCGCTAAGTTGCGCGCGATGATGCCTTGGATTGCGAAGAACAAATTGGTTGATCAAACCAAAAACTAATTCGCAGGATAGACTCTTACCTCGTTGTTTTCATTAAAGGCTCAGAATAAAGATGATGTATCCACACCCCATTATTGCAAAAGAAGGTTGGCCGTACTTGGCACTAGTGGGGGGCATCACATTGCTGGTTCACTTTTTAGGTGGCATTGCATGGTCATGGCCGCTCTGGATTATTTTTATCTTTGTTCTGCAGTTTTTTCGGGATCCGCAGCGTATTGCTGCATTAGGTCGAGACTTGGTTTTATCCCCAGCAGATGGTCGGATCGTGGTGGTAGAGCGAACACTGGATCCATATGCCGATCGCGAGGCATTAAAGATTAGCGTATTTATGAATGTCTTTAATGTGCATTCAAATCGCAGTGCAGTTAATGGTTTAGTCAAGGAAGTGCAGTATTTCCCTGGGAAATTTGTGAATGCGGATTTAGACAAAGCCTCTACTGAAAATGAGCGCAATGCTGTGGTGATTGATGCCAATGGCCAACTTGTAACATTAGTGCAAGTCGCTGGCTTAATTGCTCGTCGCATTTTGTGCTACATCCACGTGGGTGACCGCCTCAAGGCGGGTGAGCGCTATGGGTTTATTCGTTTTGGTTCTCGCGTTGATATTTATTTACCACTGACCGCTGAGCCCTTGGTGAGTGTGGGTGATAAAGTATTCGCTACCAATACAGCGCTGGCCCGTTTGCCAGGGCTGGATTAATCTTAAATAGGACGCTCTTTTGAGTTCATTTCGCCGTCGTGGTCGTATCGATCGGAGTCGCCAGACTGGTTCACGTATTGTGCGCCCGCAGGAGGATTGGGTTGATGACCTAGAGGACTTGGATGACTACGAGTCCCAGGAATTACATTCTGAAAGACCGCGGCCTCGTAATAAAGGGATTTATTTACTTCCCAATGCGTTTACGACCGCCGCCTTATTCAGCGGATTCTTTGCAATCGTCAATGCAATGAACCATGAATTTGCCACTGCCGCGATCGCTATTTTTGCCTCTCTGGTGCTCGATGGTATGGATGGCCGCATTGCGCGCATGACCAATACCCAAAGTGCTTTCGGTGAGCAGTATGACTCATTGGCCGATATGGTTTCATTTGGGGTGGCGCCTGCTTTGGTCGCTTATGAATGGGCTTTAAAAGATTTGGGCAAATGGGGTTGGTTGGCTGCGTTTACTTACTGCGCTGGCGCCGCACTTCGTTTGGCTCGTTTCAATGTGAATACCACTGTAGTTGATAAGAAATTTTTTCAAGGCTTGCCAAGCCCAGCAGCTGGAGCGCTATTGGCCGGCTTTATTTGGCTGGCTGATGACAATAAGATTCCCGTTACCGACAATGTGATTCCTTGGCTGACGTTTTTTATTACTGTCTATGCAGGCTTAACCATGGTCTCCAATGCCCGTTTTTATAGTGGCAAAGCCCTGGATATCCGTTATCGCGTGCCATTCGGTGTAATGGTCTTGATGATCTTGACCTTTGTGTTGGTTTCCTCTAATCCACCTTTGGCATTGTTTGGCCTATTCGTGGTGTATTCAATTTCTGGATATGTAATTTGGATCTGGGAAAGAGTTAGTGGACGGCGATTTGGCTAATTTGGAATATTTAGGTTATATTTAATCCATGTTGATGAATTTCTCACCTCTAACCGGACTTCTTCTACTTGCACTAAGCCTAAAGCTTGGGGCGGGTAAGGCCTGAGTTGATGAGATAGATTCTTCATTAACCACTACATACCAGCCCCAGCAACTCGCTGGGGTTTTTGTTTTTAGAATGCAGTAATGAGTACCAACTTAAATGCAGTACGACATAAGCGGAGAGCAGTGATGAGCGATAAAGTAATCATTTTTGACACCACCTTGCGTGATGGCGAACAATCGCCAGGCGCCTCGATGACGAAGGATGAGAAGGTCCGCATTGCACGGCAATTAGAGCGCTTGAAAGTGGATGTCATTGAGGCTGGCTTTGCTGCTAGCTCGGAGGGTGACTTTGCTGCGATTGCTGCTGTTGCTGCAGCGGTCAAGGATTCGGTTGTCTGTTCTTTGGCGAGAGCAAATGATAAGGACATTACCCGTGCCGCAGATGCCTTACAGGGAGCCAATGCCAAACGCATTCATGCCTTTCTTGCTACTAGCCCATTACATATGGCGGTCAAGTTGCGCATGTCGCCTGACGAAGTGTTTGAACAGGCTAAACGGTCAATCCGTTTTGCGCGTAATTTGGTCGATGATATCGAGTTCTCGGCGGAGGATGGCTATCGCTCTGACCCAGACTTTTTATGTCGTGTGATTGAGGCCGTCATCAATGAGGGTGCTACCACCATCAACATTCCAGACACTGTTGGATATGCCATACCTGCTTTGTATGGTGATTTTATTAAGGACTTGCGCACCCGAGTGCCAAACTCTGATAAAGCGGTTTGGTCTGTTCATTGCCACAATGACTTGGGGATGGCTGTAGCCAATTCCTTGGCGGGCGTCAAAATCGGTGGGGCTCGACAAATTGAGTGCACCATTAATGGTTTAGGTGAGCGGGCTGGAAATACGGCCTTAGAGGAAGTGGTAATGGCTTTGCGCACTCGCAAGGATTACTTTGATATGGTTTGTGGAATTGATGCTACGCAAATTGTTCCTGCATCCAAACTGGTTTCGCAGATCACCGGGTTTTTGGTGCAACCAAACAAAGCCGTGGTCGGAGCCAACGCGTTTGCGCATACGTCTGGTATCCACCAGGATGGAATTCTCAAGGCGCGCGAAACCTATGAAATTATGCGGGCTGAAGATGTGGGTTGGTCAACCAATAAAATTGTTTTAGGTAAGTTGTCTGGCCGTAATGCGTTTAAGCAGCGCTTGCAGGAATTGGGTATTGCGGTTGAGGCTGAGGCGGACTTAAATGAGGCGTTTGTTCGGTTCAAGGCTTTGGCTGATCAAAAAGCGGAAATCTTTGATGAAGATATTATTGCCATCATGTCAGACTCTGCTGCTACTGAGAGTGCAGATTTTTACCAATTTTTATCGCTCAATCAACATTCAGAAACCGGCGAACGGCCGCAATCTCGCATTACCTTTCGCATGGGAGGTCAAGAGGTGAGCTCTGAGGCCGAAGGTAATGGTCCGGTAGATGCCAGCTTAAATGCTATTGAAGAGGTCGTAAAAAGCGGAGCGGAGCAATTGCTCTATTCCGTCAATGCGATTACCTCTGGAACTCAGTCTCAGGGTGAGGTTACAGTGCGTCTAGCGAAGGGGGGTCGTGTTGTGAATGGTGTGGGGACTGATCCCGATATCATTGCCGCCTCCGCAAAGGCATATTTGGCGGCATTGAATAAGCTGCATGACCCTAGTCAATTGAAGTTAAACGCTCAAATGACGCCATAATTCATTGATTTTAAAAGATATTTTTAATTGAATGAATTGTAATTCGTGTGATTCACCCAAGCGTGATGAGTGGTCCAGTGTGGCTGTGAGATGCCGGGTCATCTGCTACAATTCGAGGGCTTTGATTTTTAAAGCTTTTTTATTTTATTAATGTATGCACGACACAAATTGGGTGAAAGCTCAGGTGTTCGCAAGTAAGGAGTATTCAAAATGGCAGTTTCAGATATCAAAACAGCAGAAATCGTCAAAGAAAATGCGCGTAGCGCAAACGATACCGGCAGCCCTGAAGTTCAGGTTTCTTTGCTTACTGCTCGTATTAATGAATTAACCCCCCATTTCAAGGCTAACGCCAAGGATCATCACAGCCGTCGTGGTTTGTTGAAGATGGTATCGCGTCGTCGTCGCCTTTTGGATTATCTCAAGGGCAAGGATTTAGATCGTTATCGTGCATTGATCGAGAAGTTGGGTCTGCGTAAGTAATTCTTTTTTTTGGTTGTATTGATGCCATCTACCTTAAGGTTGTTTCATTGCTGAATCAGTCTTAAGCAGATGGCATGTTTTTTGAGCGGTTCAAGATTGCTTGTGTAGGGGATCGTGTCATTCCAATGAGTTTCTAGAGTTTTTTAATAGAGCCTCCCTGGAATGGCATCCCTTGCGATCTTTAAGCGCTCCAGTGTTGTCGTGACACTGTTTTATCCCACGACAGGCGTGCACTTCATGTGGGGTGCGCGTGAACAATTTGGAGAAGATCAGCATGACTATGTTTAAAAAAGCAGTGAAGAGTTTTCAATGGGGCAACCATCAAGTTACGATGGAAACGGGCGAGATTGCTCGTCAAGCTGGTGGTGCAGTTATCGTGAATGTGGATGACACGGTAGTGATGGGTACGGTGGTGGCGTCCAAATCAGCCAAACCTGGCCAATCTTTTTTCCCTTTGACGGTTGATTACTTAGAAAAGACCTATGCTGCCGGCAAGATTCCTGGCGGCTTCTTCCGTCGCGAAGGTCGTCCTTCCGAAGGTGAGACATTGATTTCACGTTTGATTGACCGTCCATTGCGTCCATTGTTTCCGGAAGGTTTCTTAAATGAAGTTCAGGTTGTTGTGCATGTACTCTCAATCAATCCTGAAGTGCCTGCCGATATCCCTGCGTTGATCGCTGCCTCTGCGGCATTGGCTGTTTCAGGTATTCCGTTCAGTGGCCCTGTTGGTGCAGCGCGCGTAGGTTATGCAAACGGTCAATATCTTTTGAACCCAACCCGCACAGAACAAACTACTAGCGAGCTTGATTTAATTGTTGCTGGTACACAGGCTGCTGTATTGATGGTTGAGTCAGAGGCCAACCAATTATCGGAAGAAGTCATGCTAGGCGCAGTTGTCTTTGGTCACGATCAAATGCAAACTGCCATCAATGCGATCAATGAATTGGTACGTGAAGCCGGTAAACCAGAGTGGGATTGGCAGGCCGCCCCTAAGGATGAGCCATTTATTGCCAAGGTAACTGCATTGGCTGAAGGCCCATTGCGTGAAGCGTATCAAATTCGTCAAAAGGGCGCGCGCTCGGATAAGCTGAAAGAGGTAACTAAGGAAGTATTGGCTCAGTTAGAGCAAGACGGTGAAGTCGATCCGGTTGCCGTGAACGATATTTTGTTTGAAATCGAAGCGAAAATTGTGCGTAGTCAGATTTTGAATGGTGAGCCACGTATTGATGGTCGTGACACTCGCACTGTGCGCCCGATTGAGATTCGTAATGGTGTATTACCACGCACACATGGTTCTGCACTTTTCACTCGCGGTGAAACGCAAGCGTTGGTGGTAGCCACTTTGGGTACAGCACGTGATGAGCAAATCATTGATGCGCTGGAAGGCGAGTACCGTGATCGATTCATGTTCCACTACAACATGCCTCCGTTTGCCACTGGTGAAACTGGACGTGTAGGTAGCCCAAAGCGTCGTGAAATTGGTCACGGTCGTTTAGCCAAGCGCGCATTGATCCCAGTGTTGCCAAGCCCAGAAGATTTTGCCTATAGCATTCGTGTAGTTTCTGAGATTACCGAGTCCAATGGCTCATCATCCATGGCCTCTGTTTGTGGCGGCTGTTTAGCGATGATGGATGCAGGTGTGCCCGTGAAGGCGCATGTGGCAGGTGTTGCAATGGGCTTGATTTTGGATGGCAACCGTTTTGCGGTTTTAACCGACATTTTGGGTGACGAGGATCACCTGGGCGACATGGACTTTAAGGTTGCCGGTACCGCAAATGGTATTACTGCCTTGCAAATGGATATCAAGGTACAAGGCATTACCAAAGAAATTATGCAAGTAGCATTGGCTCAAGCTAAAGAGGGTCGTTTGCACATTTTGAGCAAGATGCAAGAAGCAATGGGTTCAGTGCGTACTGAATTGTCAGCACATGCCCCGCGCATGGTCTCCTTCAAGATCCATCCAGATAAAATTCGTGAAGTGATTGGTAAAGGTGGCGCAACAATTCAGGCCTTGACCAAGGAAACTGGTTGCAGCATTGACATTAAAGATGACGGCACGGTAACCATTGCTTCTACTAGTGCCGAAGGCATGGCGGAAGCGAAGGCCCGCATTGAGGGCATTACCGCTGAGGCGGAAGTAGGCAAAATCTATGAAGGTCCAGTAGTGAAGTTGCTAGAGTTCGGCGCGCTTGTGAATATTCTGCCCGGTAAAGATGGTCTCTTGCATATTTCCGAAATCTCAACGGAACGTGTTAAGGAAGTAAAGGACTATTTGCAAGAAGGTCAAATTGTGCGCGTGAAATTGTTGGCTGCGGATGAGCGCGGTCGTTTGCGCCTATCTCTTAAAGCTGCAATGGCCGATGAGGGTGGCACGATTACCCCATTAGCAGGTTCTACCGAAGCAGTTGCCCAAGAGCTTGCTGTTCCTGGCGAATCTGCTTAAGAGTAAGAGCACCACAAGAGCGGACTATTGAGATGCGCGTAATCGAAATCAAAGAGTTTGGTGCGCCGGAGATGCTGGTATCTGCCACGCGTCCAGACCCTGCAGTTCCGGCTGCAGGTTCAGGCGAATTATTGATTAAGGTGATAGCTGCGGGAATTAATCGCCCGGATGTGTTGCAGCGGAAAGGTCACTACCCAGTACCCGCTGGGGCATCAGATATTCCTGGTCTTGAGGTTGCCGGGCAAATTGTTGGGGGTGATTTATCTCATCCTGACAACACATTCGGACTCAAAGTTGGCGATAAAGTCTGCGCATTAGTGCAGGGGGGTGGGTATGCGCAATTGTGTATCGCTCCTATTGCTCAATGCTTGCCATATCCAGCAGGCTTTACAGACGAAGAGGCGGCAGCGTTGCCAGAAACCTTTTATACCGTGTGGAGCAATGTGTTTATGCGCGGTGAATTGTCTGAAGGTGAGACCTTGCTGGTTCAGGGTGGATCTAGTGGTATTGGGGTTACCGCTATTTTGCTTGCCAAGGCCTTGGGCCATAAAGTATTTGTCACTGCGGGTACCGATGAAAAATGCGCTGCTTGCTTGGCACTGGGTGCTGACTTAGCAGTGAACTACAAGACGCAGGATTTTGTTGAAGAGATAAAACAAGCAACTAGTGGAAAAGGTGTTGATGTAGTGCTAGATATGGTCACTGGATCGTATGTGCAGCGCGAGATTGATTGCCTTGCTGATGACGGCCGCATTGTGATTATTGCAATCATGGGCGGTTCAAAAGCAGAAGTGAACACCGGTCAAATTCTGCGTCGTCGACTAACCATAACGGGGTCAACATTGCGTCCTCGCCCGGTTGCATTTAAGAAGCAGATTACCCGTCAATTGTATGAACGGGTTTGGCCATTGCTCAATGCGGGCAAATTGAAGCCCGTGATTTACCAAACTTTTGCACTTGAACAAGCGGCCGATGCCCATCGTTTGATGGAGTCTTCGGAGCATGTTGGCAAGATCGTCTTAACTGTTTAGGTATTCAGCCTCCCCATGCGCCCGCTGACGATTATTGGAAATTGGAAATTAAACGGCTCTTTGGCTGTTAATGATGCCTGGGTAAAGGCCGTCTGCCAGGGAATGGAAAAAGGCATGCCGGCCGGTAGAAAATATGCCGTGTGTCCGCCTTTTCCGTATTTGGCTCAATGCGGCAAACTGATTGATGAATGCTCTTTGGCTTTTCTGACTCTGGGCGCGCAAGATGTTTCTGCTCAGGTCTCGGGCGCATATACCGGCGAGGTTAGCGCATCGATGCTCAAGGAGATGCGCTGCGCCTATGTGATTGTGGGTCACTCAGAGCGCCGTCAATTCCACCATGAAACGGATGAACTGATCGCGCAAAAGGCTTTACAAGCCTTGGATTGTGGCGTCACTCCCGTCATTTGTGTTGGTGAGTCTGCTGATGAGCGAAATTCCGGTAGGGCGGTTGAGGTAGTGAGAGGTCAAATTGCTAAGCAGGTAGCTGTCTTACAAGATCGCCTGGCTGATTGTTTGATTGCTTATGAGCCTATTTGGGCGATTGGTACCGGCAAGGTTGCTAGTGCGCAGCTTGCTCAGGATATGCATCGGGCAATCCGCCTGCAGTTGGCCGAATTTGATGAGGATGTTGCATCTCATGTGGGAATTTTATATGGCGGTAGCGTGAAGCCAGATAATGCTGTTGAACTATTTGCAATGCCAGACATTGATGGCGGATTAATTGGGGGTGCATCCTTGGATCCTCAAGACTTTTTAGCGATTTGTCAGGCCTAATTTTTTTATTGGAGAGTAAGCCATGGAATGGTTTAAAACGTTGTTGATCGTTTTGCAGGTGATTTCTGCGTTTGGGGTAATTTTGTTGGTATTGCTCCAGCAGGGTAAGGGTGCCGATATGGGGGCTGCGTTTGGTTCTGGTGCTTCGGGTAGTCTGTTTGGTGCCAGTGGCTCGGCGAATTTCCTGTCTCATACCACTGCTATCTTTGCCGCAGTCTTCTTTATTTGCACCTTGGGTATTACGTGGTTGGGCAATAAAAAAGAGGTTAGCCCTGGAATTTTGTCTGGCACCGTTGCCCCAGTTGTTGCTCCGGCGGCGGCACCAGCAGCGCCAGCGCAGGATCCAAGCAAGCCGGCAGTGCCGAAGTAATTGGTTATAAACGGGGGTTGAAGGTACGCCCTCTTGTAGCGCCATTTTTCCAGAAGTTTGGTGGTGCAATGCAGTAGAATTGACACGTTTTATAAGATGCCGACGTGGTGAAATTGGTAGACACGCTATCTTGAGGGGGTAGTGGCTTAGGCTGTGCGAGTTCGAGTCTCGCCGTCGGCACCAATAAAATGCATGTCAAGTTGTTAGTTTTGACTGTAGGATGTAAGAATTGTTGATAATTTGTAGTTGTTAGGATTTACCAGACGAATAACTCAGGACTATTTTGAATCTCGCTAATTACTTTCCTGTACTGCTTTTTATCCTTGTAGGCATTGGGGTGGGTTTAGTCCCCATGTTCCTCGGAAAAATTTTGGCCCCTTCAAAGCCAGACGCTGAAAAACTGTCTCCATATGAGTGCGGTTTTGACGCCTTTGAAGATGCGCGGATGAAATTCGATGTGCGTTATTACTTAATCGCCATCCTCTTTATTTTGTTTGATCTTGAAACCGCATTTCTATTCCCATGGGGCGTTGCTCTACGTGAGATTGGTTGGCTCGGTTACGCCTCTATGGTGATTTTCCTCCTGGAATTCATTGTGGGATTTGTATATATCTGGAAAAAGGGCGCTCTCGACTGGGAGTGATAGATATGGCATTAGAAGGCGTTCTCAAAGAAGGTTTTGTAACCACTACAGCGGATCAGTTAATTAACTGGACGCGCAACGGCTCGCTCTGGCCTATGACCTTTGGTCTTGCCTGCTGTGCTGTTGAAATGATGCACGCGGGTGCATCCCGTTATGACTTGGATCGTTTCGGTGTGGTGTTTCGTCCATCCCCGCGTCAATCAGATTTAATGATTGTGGCTGGCACCTTGACCAATAAAATGGCTCCCGCTTTGCGTAAAGTCTACGATCAAATGCCGGAACCACGTTGGGTAATTTCCATGGGTTCCTGTGCTAATGGCGGCGGTTATTACCATAACTCGTATTCAGTAGTGCGCGGTTGCGACCGCATTGTGCCGGTGGACATTTACGTTCCTGGCTGTCCTCCTACAGCAGAAGCGTTGATCTACGGCATTATTCAGTTGCAATCCAAGATCGCACGCACTAGCACGATTGCGCGGAAGGCTTAAGATGTCGGATCGTTTAAATCAGTTAGCAGCTAATATTGAGAGAGTGCTCGGTAGTCGAGTGCACGCGATTGAGATTGCCTTGGGCGAGGTAACTGTCACCATCCATGCGGACGCCTATTACGAGGCTGCCTTGTTATTGCGTGATGAACCAGCTCTTGCCTTCGAACAATTGATTGACTTGTGCGGCGTTGATTATCAAGACTTTGAAGATGGCAACTGGACTGGCAAGCGTTTTGGTGTTGTGAGTCACCTCCTATCCCTTGCTCATAATTGGCGTTTGCGTGTTCGCGTATTTGCGTCAGATGATAGTTATCCAGTGGTAGCCTCCATTACCCCGATCTGGAATAGTGCGAATTGGTTTGAGCGTGAAGCATTTGATCTTTATGGCATCTTATTTGATGGTCACGATGATCTGCGTCGCATCCTGACGGATTATGGTTTTATTGGCCATCCGTTTAGAAAAGATTTCCCAATTTCCGGAAATGTAGAAATGCGTTACGACCCAGAGCTAAAGCGGGTTATATATCAGCCCGTAACGATTGAAGCTCGTGAGATTACTCCACGCATTGTGCGGGAAGAGCAGTACGGAGGTCCGGTTTAAGTCATGGCACAAATTAAAAACTACACCCTCAATTTTGGGCCTCAACATCCAGCCGCGCATGGTGTGTTACGTTTGGTTTTGGAGTTGGATGGCGAAGTGATCCAACGTGCTGATCCTCACATTGGTTTATTGCACCGTGCAACTGAAAAGCTAGCTGAAACTCGCACTTGGATTCAGAACGTTCCCTATATGGATCGTTTGGATTATGTGTCGATGATGTCCAATGAGCATGCCTACGTATTGGCGATTGAAAAGTTATTGCAAGTTGATGTGCCGTTGCGAGCGCAATACATTCGCGTGATGTTTGATGAGTTAACTCGATTGCTCAACCACTTGTTATGGGTTGGCTGTCATGGTTTGGACGTTGGCGCCATGGCGGTTTTCTTATACGCCTTCCGCGATCGTGAGGATATATTCGATATGTATGAAGCAGTATCTGGTGCCCGGATGCATGCTGCTTACTATCGCCCAGGTGGCGTCTATCGCGATCTGCCTGAGCAAATGGCTCAATATTCGAATTCAAAGATTCGTAGCGCTTCTGCAGTTAAGCGTTTAAATGAAAATCGCAGCGGTTCATTATTGGACTTCATTGAGGAATTCTCAGGCCGTTTTGACGCCAATGTTGATGAATACTGCAATCTCTTGACAGATAACCGTATTTGGAAACAGCGTTTGGTTGGTATTGGTGTCGTTAGTCCTGAGCGTGCCTTGCAACTAGGATTTACTGGACCAATGTTGCGTGGCTCTGGCATTGAGTGGGATTTGCGTAAGAAGCAACCCTATGAAACCTATGACCGCTTGGATTTTGATATTCCAGTGGGTGTGAATGGGGATTCTTACGATCGCTATTTGGTTCGCATGGAAGAGATGCGTCAATCCAACCGCATCATCAAGCAATGTGTTAATTGGTTAAAAGCAAACCCTGGCCCAGTGATGAGTGATAACCACAAGGTGGCACCGCCGAAACGGGTGGACATGAAAACCAATATGGAAGAGCTGATCCACCATTTCAAACTCTTTACAGAAGGGCTGCATGTTCCTCATGGTGAGGCATATTCTGCGGTAGAGCACCCTAAGGGTGAATTTGGTATTTATCTTATTTCTGATGGCGCCAATAAGCCCTACCGACTAAAAATTCGTGCCCCTGGCTTTGTGCATCTCTCTGCTATGGATGAGATGTCCAGAGGTCATATGCTGGCTGATGCCGTAACCATTATCGGCACCCAAGATATTGTGTTCGGGGAGATTGACCGCTAATTGAGCGTGCCAAGGATTAATTCATGACAACAACCCTCCAACTATCTGAAAAGACGCTTGCTGATATCGCTCGCAATATTGCGAAATATCCGCCAGAGCAAAAACAGTCCGCCGTGATGGCTTCTCTCATTGCCGCTCAAACCGAGGTGGGTTGGGTGTCTCCTGAGGTCATTGAAACCGTGGCCGATATTTTGGGAATGCCCACTATTGCAGTAGAAGAAGTGGCAACTTTTTACAACATGTATGACACCAAGCCGATTGGTAAATATAAGTTGGTGATTTGTACTAATTTACCGTGTCAATTAACCCACGGTGAAACTGCTGCAACTTATTTAAAAGAAACCTTGGGTATTGGGTTTAACGAAACCACTTCATGTGGCACCTTTACTTTAAAAGAGGGTGAGTGCATGGGGGCTTGCGGCGATTCGCCTGTGATGTTAGTGAACAATAAGCGCATGTGCAGTTTCATGAGTAAAGAAAAGATTGATGCGCTGTTAGCGGAGCTACGCGCTGAAGGGAAGGCGTCATGACCAGTTTGCACGATCGCCATTTAAAACCATTAATTTTGGCCGGCTTAAACGGCGAGAATTGGCGTTTAAAGGATTATGAAAGCCGTGGAGGCTATCAGCAATTGCGTCGGATCTTAGCTGAAAAGATCGCGCCTGATGCCATTATTGCTGAGTTAAAGCTTTCCTCGTTACGGGGTCGTGGAGGTGCAGGATTTCCAACGGGCTTGAAGTGGAGCTTTATGCCACGTCAGTTCCCCGGTCAAAAATATTTGGTGTGCAATAGCGATGAAGGCGAGCCCGGTACATTTAAGGACCGCGACATTTTGCGCTATAACCCACATGCCTTGATTGAGGGGATGATTATTGGTGCCTACACGATGGGTATCGGTACTGGCTACAACTACATTCATGGTGAAATATGGGAAACCTATTCACGCTTTGAAGAGGCGCTGGAAGAAGCGCGCGCTGCTGGTTACTTGGGGGATCGCATTTTAGGTAGCGATTTCAACTTTCAGTTGCATGCGGCGCCAGGTTGGGGTGCTTATATTTGCGGTGAAGAAACAGCCTTGCTAGAGTCTTTGGAGGGTAAAAAGGGGCAGCCTCGCTTTAAGCCGCCATTCCCAGCCAGTTTTGGCTTGTACGGTAAGCCAACCACCATTAACAATACCGAAACATTTGCAGCCGTTCCATTCATTATGGCAATTGGCGGACAAGCCTATTTAGATATTGGCAAGCCGAATAATGGCGGCACCAAGATTTTTTCAATTTCTGGCGATGTCGTGCATCCAGGTAATTATGAAATTCCATTGGGAACTCCTTTTGCTGATCTCTTGAAGTTGGCCGGCGGCATGCGTGATGGAAAAGCAATTAAGGCGGTTATCCCAGGTGGGTCATCTGCCCCTGTTATTCCAGGTGCGCAAATGATGGATCTCACAATGGATTACGACAGTATTGCTAAGGCAGGCTCCATGCTGGGTTCAGGCGCAGTGATCGTGATGAACGAGACTCGTTGTATGGTGCGTGCGTTATTGCGACTTTCTTATTTCTATCACGAAGAGTCTTGCGGTCAATGTACTCCTTGCCGTGAAGGAACCGGTTGGCTCTGGCGCATTGTGAATCGCATTGAGCACGGCGAAGGTCGCCCAGAAGATTTAGATTTATTAAATGATGTCGCAGCAAATATTCAAGGTCGGACGATTTGCGCCCTTGGTGATGCTGCAGCCATGCCAGTACGCGGCATGCTAAAGCATTACATGGATGAATTTGCGTATCACGTAGAACATAAGCGCTGCTTAGATTCTGCGCAACCTTTATAAAAGATATTGAGCACGGGACTTCCTAAAGTGAGCATGGTTGAAATCGAATTAGATGGTAAGGCAGTAGAGGTTCCGCAAGGTTCGATGGTGATGCACGCCGCGAACAAAATCGGCACTTATATTCCGCACTTCTGCTATCACAAAAAATTATCTATCGCTGCTAATTGCCGGATGTGTTTGGTGGAAGTGGAGAAGGCACCAAAACCATTGCCTGCTTGTGCCACTCCGGTGACTCAAGGCATGAAGGTGTTTACGCATTCAGCTAAGGCAGTTGATGCGCAGCGTTCGGTAATGGAGTTCCTGCTCATTAACCACCCACTGGATTGTCCGATTTGTGATCAAGGCGGCGAGTGCCAGTTACAAGATTTGGCAGTGGGTTATGGCAAGTCCAGTTCGCGTTACGAAGAAGAAAAACGCGTCGTGTTTCATAAGAATGTTGGTCCGCTCATTTCAATGGAAGAAATGTCGCGCTGCATCCATTGCACACGTTGCGTGCGTTTCGGTCAGGAAGTTGCTGGCGTGATGGAGCTGGGCATGATCAATCGTGGAGAGCATTCAGAAATCACCACCTTTGTCGGTCAGACAGTTGATTCAGAGCTTTCTGGAAACATGATTGACTTGTGTCCGGTTGGTGCCTTAACGAGCAAGCCGTTCCGCTATGCGGCTCGGACTTGGGAGTTAGGCCGCAAGCGATCTGTTAGCCCCCATGATAGTTTGGGTGCAAATACAACCGTTCAGACTAAAGCAAACAAGGTGATGCGAGTTGTTGCCTTGGAGAATGAAGCGATTAATGAGTGCTGGATTAGTGATCGCGATCGTTTCGCATATCAGGGCCTTAATACTGCAGACCGTGTCACAACACCAATGGTCAAGCAGGGTGGTCAATGGTTGGAGACGGATTGGGAGTCGGCGCTTGATTATGTGGCCCGCTCCTTAAAATCGATTGCAGCAGAGCAGGGGGCTGAGGCGATTGCTGCTCTAGCGCACCCCATCTCTAGCACCGAAGAATTACATCTTTTGCAAAAAGTGATCCGCGGATTAGGTTCATCTCAAATTGAAACGCGTCTGCGCCAAGTCAATGTTGCTGGCTCTCCGGTTGCACCATGGTTGGGAATGTCTATTGCGCAGTTGAATGAGTTAGACCGTGCCTTAGTGGTGGGCAGCTTTTTGCGCAAGGATCAGCCATTGATTGCAGCGCGTTTACGTGCTGCCAGCAAGCGTGGCCTACATCTCTTGCGTATTGATGCCGGTGGTGATGACTGGCTTATTCCGATTCTGGCAAATATCGCATCAGCGCCGAGTTCTTGGGTTAATGCTCTCAGTGAAGTAGCTTTGGCTGTTGCAACAGCTAAATCAGTAGCTGCTCCAGTCGGAATTGCTAACGTTGTAGTTTCGGAAAAAGCACAAGCGATTGCCGATAGCTTGCTTTCTGGTGCAAATACTTCTGTGATATTAGGATCGGCGGCTATAGCACATCCACGCAGTACCGATTTGGCAGTGCTTGCACAATTTATTGCAGAACAAACTGGCGCAACGCTTGCATATTTACCGGTTGGTGGTAATGCTGTCGGAGCTAGCCTAGTCAATGCAAATGGGGCTGGTGTAGATTCGATATTGTCTGGTGATCGCCGCGCAGTAGTGTTAATGAATTTGGATCCGCTTGCCGATCTGCCGAATCCTACTCAGGCTCGGGAGGCTCTGGCAAAGGCTAATACTGTGATCGCAATTACGCCTTATAAGAGTGTTGATTTACTCGAAGTTGCAGATGTTATTTTGCCGATCTCACCCTACAGCGAGACAGTCGCAACTTATGTGAATGCGGCCGGAGTCGCGCAAACAATCCAGCCGTCTGTCAAACCATTAGGCGATTCACGTCCAGCGTGGCGAGTGCTTCGTGTCTTGGGTGGGCTTCTCCAGCTAGATGGATTTCTCTTTAATACTCCGGAAGAGGTGTTGGGTGAAGCATTAAGCGATAACTATTGCAAGCAATTGAGTAATCGTGTTCAGGTTAATGCTATTGGCCAAGCTACCGAGCCGGTGGTGGGTGCTGTTGAGCGTTTGGCTGATGTTGCAATTTATTCAGTAGACCAAATTGTGCGTCGCGCTTCCGCTCTCCAGTTAACGCGGGATGCCAAACGCGCCAATCAGGCTGGATTGGGGGAGGCGCTGTTTATTCAGTTGGAACTGAAAGAGGGTGATTTGCTAAATATTACGCAAGGCTCCACATCAATCACCCTCCCGGCTACCCTCGAGGCTGGTTTGGCACCGAATACCATTCGCATCTCTGCTGGCACTATTGCCAGCGCAAAGTTGGGTCCGATGTTTGGTTCAGTAACCGTTACTAAGGCATAAGGGATGAGATGGATAATTTCTTGAACCTCATCAATACACAGGGCGAAGCTTTTTTTGGCGCTTTATGGCCGGTCGTGTGGGCGCTTGTTCGCATCGTTATTATCGTGCTGCCAATGTTTGGCTGTGTTGCTTACCTCACGCTTTGGGAGAGAAAGCTCATTGGCTGGATGCATATTCGTCTTGGTCCCAATCGGGTAGGTCCATTAGGGCTTTTGCAGCCAATTGCAGATGCGCTAAAGCTTCTCATGAAGGAGGTGATCTCTCCTTCTAAAGCAAGCAAGGTTCTGTTCTTTATTGCTCCGGTGATGGTGATCATGCCTGCATTTGCTGCCTGGGCTGTAATTCCTTTTCAGGCCAAAATGGTATTGGCCGATGTCAATGCCGGTTTGTTGTATGTGATGGCAATTTCATCGATCGGTGTTTACGGCGTGATTCTGGCTGGATGGTCATCAAACTCTAAATATCCATTTCTAGGCGCAATGCGGGCCTCTGCTCAGATGATCTCGTATGAGATTGCGATGGGCTTTGCGCTGGTAACCGTTCTCTTGACTTCAGGAACATTAAATTTGAGTGCAATCGTAGCCTCACAAGAGCATGGTTATTTTGCCAATATGGGCCTCAATTTCCTATCATGGAATTGGCTGCCTTTGCTCCCAATGTTTGTGATTTACTTTATCTCAGGTGTTGCTGAAACCAATCGCCACCCGTTTGACGTTGTTGAAGGGGAGTCTGAGATTGTTGCTGGCCACATGGTTGAATATTCTGGAATGTCGTTTGCCATGTTCTTCTTGGCCGAGTATGCCAATATGATCTTGATTGCTGCTCTAGCATCAACCATGTTCCTAGGAGGCTGGTTGCCGATCGTTGATGTGCCGATTTTGCGCGATATTCCAGGTTTCTTCTGGCTGTTTGGCAAAACCTTCTTCTTGTTGTCTTGCGTGATTTGGTTACGCGCAACATTGCCCCGCTATCGCTACGACCAAATTATGCGCTTGGGCTGGAAAGTATTTATTCCTATCTCCGTATTCTGGGTAGTGGTGATTGGTGCTTGGGTGGTATCCCCATGGAATATTTGGAAATAAGTTGATCAATTATGTTTAAAAAAATCCAACAATTCCTCGATAGTTTGATGCTTAAAGATATTTTGACGGGTATGTCTATTACCGGTCGTTATCTCTTTAAGCCCAAAATTACAGTTCAGTATCCCGAGGAGAAGACGCCCTTATCACCGCGTTTTCGTGGTTTGCATGCCTTACGTCGTTATGAAAGCGGGGAAGAGCGTTGCATCGGCTGTAAATTGTGTGAAGCAGTTTGTCCTGCATATGCGATCACTATTGAGACCGCTGAGCGCGACGATGGCACGCGTCGCACAAGTCGTTACGATATTGATCTAACAAAATGTATTTTCTGCGGCTTTTGTGAGGAGGCATGTCCAGTTGATGCCATTGTTGAGACGAATATTTTTGAATACTTCGGCGATAAGCGTGGCGACTTGTACTTCACAAAAGAGATGTTGCTGGCGGTAGGTGACCGCTATGAAAAAGATATTGCCGCCAATCGCGCCGCTGATGCCCCTTACCGTTAATCGAATAGAGCCCACACTTATATGACATTCGATCCATCCATAATGTTCGCTGCATTCTTTTATGCCTTTGCGGGTCTATTAGTTGTGTCAGCAATACGCGTGATCACAGCGCGTAACCCAGTTCATGCAGCGCTCTTCTTGGTCTTGGCCTTTTTCTGTGCCTCAGGCTTATGGATGCTGCTCAAAGCAGAATTTTTAAGTCTGGCTTTGATTTTGGTTTACGTTGGTGCAGTAATGGTGCTCTTCTTATTCGTGGTCATGATGTTGGACTTAGATCTAGAACATCTTCGCCGCGATTTTAAGAAATTCTTGCCGATCGCTTTCCTAATGGGTGTGGTGATTGTTTTAGAGCTGTCGATTGTATTAATTCGTAGCTTTATAGGAACGAATATGCCCGTCCAGGCGGTTCCCGAGGAAATTGCTGCCAATAATACGCAAGCATTAGGCAAATTAATTTTCGTTGATTATGTTTATGCGTTTGAAGTGGCTGGCGTCATTTTATTGGTGGCAATTATTGCTGCCGTAGCCCTAACTTTACGCAACCGTAAGGATGCTAAATCGCAAAATATTGCCGAACAGGTAAGTGTTCGGTCTGCTGATCGGATGCGCATCGTTAAGATGGATTCAGATTTAGCGGCAAAGCAAGATACCCGTGGGGAGAAAAAATGAATATCACCCTAGCGCATTACTTGGTTCTTGGTGCAATCTTATTTGCCACCAGTGTGATCGGTATTTTTCTAAATCGCAAGAATGTCATTGTATTGTTGATGGCTATTGAATTAATGCTGCTTTCAGTAAACATGAACTTCGTTGCATTCTCCCATTATCTGGGTGATATGGCGGGTCAAGTTTTTGTATTCTTTATTTTGACTGTGGCTGCTGCTGAAGCAGCAATTGGTTTGGCGATATTGGTTGTTCTATTCCGCAAGGTGGACACCATTAATGCTGAAGACCTTGACCACCTAAAAGGCTAGTCATGCAATTGACCTTAACTCTTCCCGTTCTCTGTGCCATTCCTTTGGCGCCATTATTCGGCTCAGTAGTGGCTGGATTTTTTGGCACTAAATTAGGGGGCAATCGTATTGGCCATGGCGCCTGTCAGTTCGTTACCATTTTGGGCGTCATGATTGCATTTGTTCTATCTTGCAATGTCTTAATGCAAGTGATGGATGGCTTTTATTTCAACGGCACTGTTTATCGCTGGATGCAATTGGGCGAATTAAATTTGGATATTGGTTTCTTAATTGACCCATTAACCGCAACCATGATGTGTGTGGTGACCTTTGTGTCATTGATGGTCCATATTTATACCATTGGCTATATGCGCGGTGAAGAAGGCTACAACCGTTTCTTCTCATACATTTCATTGTTCACCTTTGCGATGTTGATGTTAGTGATGAGCAATAACTTGCTTCAGCTTTTCTTTGGCTGGGAAGCGGTTGGCGTAGTGTCTTATTTGTTAATTGGTTTTTATTTCGAGCGCCAATCTGCTGTATTTGCCAATATGAAGGCCTTCTTGGTAAACCGCGTAGGAGATTTCGGTTTTATTTTGGGCATTGGCCTATTGTTGGCTAGCACAGGCTCAATGAACTATGACGCTATCTTTGCGCAGAATAATGCCTTGGCTGCGCAACTATTGCCTGGCACAAGTTGGAACTTATTGACGGTTGCCTGCATCTGCTTATTTATTGGCGCAATGGGTAAATCTGCTCAGTTTCCTCTACACGTTTGGTTGCCAGACTCCATGGAGGGCCCAACGCCAATTTCAGCATTGATTCATGCTGCAACCATGGTTACTGCGGGCATATTTATGGTGGCTCGCATGTCGCCGATTTTTGAGCTATCTGACACAGCCCTTAGTTTCATTTTGGTAATCGGCTCGATCACAGCACTCTTTATGGGCTTCTTGGGGATTGTGCAAAACGACATTAAGCGGGTTGTCGCCTACTCAACCTTATCTCAATTGGGTTACATGACCGTGGCATTGGGTGTCTCTGCATATCCCGTAGCAATTTTTCACTTGATGACCCATGCTTTTTTTAAGGCGCTGTTGTTCCTGGCTGCTGGTAGCGTCATTTTGGGTATGCATCACGAGCAAGATATGCGCAAGATGGGCGGTTTGTGGAAGTACATGCCTATTACATGTCTCATGATGTTGTTGGGGAACCTGGCGCTGATCGGAACCCCATTTTTCTCAGGCTTTTACTCGAAGGACTCTATTATTGAGGCCGTTGCCGCTAGCCATATTCCAGGCTCCAGCTTTGCATATTTCGCAGTAATGGCCAGCGTTTTTGTTACCGCCTTATATTCTTTCCGCCTATATTTTTATGTGTTCCATGGCAAAGCGCGCTGGGGGCATGACGATGCTCACGCGCATGACCACCATCATGAGCACGCCGAAGAGGGCGATGATCACGCTCACCATGGTTTAGCGCCCGGCCAAAAGCCGCATGAATCTCCGTTGGTGGTGACCTTACCGTTAATTTTGTTGGCCATACCTTCAGTAATTATTGGTTTCTATGCGATTCAGCCGATGTTGTTTGGTACTTATTTTGGTGACTCAATTTTTGTAGATATCAGCAGACACCCTGCGATGGTGCAGTTGGCTGAAGAGTTTCATGGCCCCGTAGAAATGGCGCTACATTCCTTGACGTCCCCAGTCTTATTGCTGGTCGTGTTAGGCGTGTTATCTGCCGCTATTGGTTACCTCTGGATGCCAAAACTACCCGGTAAGTTTGCTGAAGCATTGGCTCCATTGAAAAAACTGTTAGATAACAAGTACTACTTGGATGACTTCAACCAAGCGGTATTTGCAAAAGGCTTGTTATGGATTGGTCGCTTTTTGTGGCACCGCGGCGATCAACAAGTTATCGACGGTTTTGTTGTTAACGGCAGTGCCCATGCAGTAGGGCGCTTTGCTGGTGTGATTCGTCATTTGCAATCCGGCTATCTTTACCACTATGCATTCGCAATGATTGCGGGCTTGGCGGTATTGTTGGCTTGGGTTTTGTACGCTTACCTGCCTTTTGTTCGCTAGGCCTTTGTTACTTAAGTAGCCATCATGATTCTTTCATACGCCATCTGGATTCCGATTTTCTTTGGAATCATTATTTTGTTTTACGGCTCAGAGAAGCCCTCTGCCGGTGTACGCTGGTTAGCGCTAACTGGTGCAATCCTCGGTTTTATTGCCACGTTGCCTTTGGTTCTGCAATTTGATGTCGCAAATGCCGGCATGCAGTTTGTCGAGAAGGTGAGTTGGATCCCGCGATACGACATTAATTACCACCTCGGAATTGATGGTATATCCGTTTGGTTTATTGTGCTGACCGCCTTTATTAACATTTTTGTGGTTATTGCTGCTTGGGAAGTGATTGATACCAAGGTATCGCAATACATGGCTTCCTTCATGATCCTGTCGGGTCTCATGATTGGCGTATTTGCAGCACTGGATGCCATGCTTTTCTATGTATTCTTTGAGGCAACCCTGATTCCGATGTACATCATCATTGGGGTATGGGGTGGCCATAATCGCATTTATGCGGCATTCAAATTTTTCTTGTATACCTTGCTTGGCTCTTTGTTGACCTTGGTGGCAATGTTGTATTTGTATAACGTTACAAATACATTTGATATTTTGGCCTGGCAAAATGCACGGCTTGATATCGTTGAGCAAATTCTGCTTTTCTTCGCATTTTTCATGGCCTTTGCAGTCAAGATTCCAATGTGGCCACTGCATACATGGTTGCCGGATGTTCACGTAGAGGCGCCAACAGGCGGTTCTGTCGTATTAGCTGCCATCATGTTGAAGTTAGGGGCTTATGGCTTCTTGCGCTTCTCATTGCCAATTGCTCCGGATGCTAGCCAATATCTTGGCCCATTTGTCATCTTCTTATCTCTGGTTGCGGTGATTTATGTTGGAGCGGTAGCATTAGTCCAGAAGGATATGAAAAAGCTGGTAGCGTATTCATCTGTGGCCCATATGGGATTTGTGACGCTAGGCTTCTTCTTATTTAGCCCGTTGGGTATTGAAGGCGGCATTGTTCAAATGATCTCGCATGGCTTTGTTGCTGGTGCAATGTTCTTGTCAATCGGCGTCTTATATGACCGTATGCATACCCGTCAAATTGCTGATTATGGAGGTGTAGTCCATCGTATGCCGGCTTTCACGGCGTTTGCAGTCTTGATGGCGATGGCCAACTGCGGTTTGCCAGCAACATCAGGGTTTGTGGGTGAGTTTATGGTAATTCTAGCGGCCGTCGATTATGACTTCATTATCGGTATTTTGGCTGCTACTGCCTTAATACTGGGTGCTGCCTACTCTTTGTGGATGGTTAAACGGGTATTTTTTGGGGCTGTCGGCAACAAGCATGTTGATGCACTCAAAGATTTAAATGGCCGTGAGTATTTCATGATGGCGGTATTGGCAATCTGCGTGATTGGCATGGGTGTCTATCCCAAGCCATTTACCGACATTATTCATCCAGCTGTGATTAATCTGCTACAGCATGTTGCTGTTAGCAAACTCTGAGTAAACGCACATGCAAGCATTCGACCTATACGCCATCCTGCCGGAACTCGTTTTACTCATTGCCACCTGCTTATTGTTGGTGGCTAGTGTGTATGTTCGCGAACGTCAGCCAGTAACTCCTGGAGTGGAGCAGGATATCTTCCATACTCCGCGCGGGGTTGGTTTTGTCTATTTCTTCGCATTGATTTTGTTGGCATATTTATTTATTGCATACGCTGGACGCTTACCAGATGTTTCGCTGGTTGCCATGAATGGCATGTTTCAGTCTGATCCATTTTCCAATCTGCTGAAGGCCTGCTCCTGCGCTGCCGTATTTGTTACCTTAATCTATGCGAAGCAGTACCTTAAGGACCGGGCATTATTTCGTCCAGATTTTATTGTTCTAAGCTTGCTGGCCTTATTGGGTCAATTGGTCTTGATTTCTGGCGCAAATTTATTGACCCTGTACCTAGGTCTCGAGCTCATGGCACTACCAACCTACGCTTTAGTTGCTATGCGCCATAACAGCGAGAAAAGCGTAGAGGCGGCCATTAAGTATTTTGTTCTAGGCGCTCTAGCATCTGGTTTCTTGCTATATGGCATGTCAATGCTCTATGGCGTTACGGGCTCCTTAGATCTTCTAGAAATTTTTAGAACAGTCGCCGATCCTCGCGTCAATCATTTAGTGATGGCATTTGGGTTGGTATTTATTGTGGCCGGCTTGGCATTCAAGCTGGGCGTAGTGCCATTTCATATGTGGGTGCCCGATGTTTATCAAGGCGCTCCAACCGCTGTAACTTTGATGATTGCAGGTGCGCCGAAGATTGCTGCTTTTGCTTTGCTTTTCCGCCTATTGGTCAATACCTTGTTACCGCTATTGGGTGACTGGCAGCCAATGCTGGTGCTTTTGGCCATGCTATCTTTGGTTGTCGGTAACGTTACGGCTATTGCTCAAACGAATGTCAAGCGCATGCTGGCATATTCTGCGATAGCGCAGATGGGTTTTGTGCTTTTGGGCATGCTTTCAGTATTCGACGACCATGCATTTAGCGCCTCTATGTTCTACGTCATCACTTATGTCATGACTACATTGGGCAGCTTCGGTCTTTTGATGGTGTTATCTCGTAAAGGTTATGACTGCGATACCTTGGAAGGGCTGAAGGGTTTAAATAAGAAACACCCTTGGTATGCGTTTATTGGTTTGGTCATGATGTTCTCCTTGGCTGGCATCCCACCTACGGTGGGTTTTGCAGCTAAGCTGGGTGTTTTGGAAGCTCTGGTTGACGCGCAACATACTTTTATTGCGCTGATTGCAGTGATTGCCTCTTTAATTGGTGCGTTTTACTACTTACGGGTTGTAAAGGTGATGTATTTCGATGAGCCGGAGCATGAGTTTGTGATTTCCGGCTCTGGTTTTGCAAAGGCGCTTCTAAGTCTGAATGCTATTCTTGTTTTGATCATCGGGATGTTCCCGGCCACCCTGATGACGATGTGCTTAGATGCCATGCGCCGCACCTTATTGGGTTCTTAATTCGCCCAAGATAAAAAGCATCAGGCTCCTTAGGGAGCCTTTTTTCTGGACATGCTGATTGGCAATATTATTGGGCTGTTAATCGATTACATTCCCTCATAACTTGACTTAGATGATTGAAAAATTCTATTTAGACCTGCCTGCTGGTGATCAGCACTTGCGTGAAGAAAAAATCTCCGGAGAGGATGTCTACGGTGGAATTTTCTTGAATATGAAGCGTGATCAAGTGCGCCTGCCTGATGGTGAAACGGCGGTACGGGAATACCTAACGCATCCTGGTGCCGTGGCCATATTGGCAATACTGGATGATGGGCGGATACTCTTGGAGCGCCAATATCGCTACCCCATTGCCAAGGCTTGCATTGAGATTCCAGCTGGAAAATTAGAGGTTGGGGAGGATGCACTTCTGTGTGCCAAGCGTGAGCTTGAAGAAGAGACAGGGTACAGCGCTAAAAAATGGAGTTATATTCGTCGAATTCATCCAGTGATTTCTTACTCGACTGAATTTATTGACATCTATTTGGCAGAAGGTCTGAGTCCTGGCAATAGTCATTTGGATGCAGAAGAATTTTTGGATGTATTTGCAGCTCCTTTGGAGCAATTGATTGAGTGGGTTGAGCAGGGTGAGATATCTGACGTCAAAACTACCATCGCCGTCTATTGGCTGGATCGCTATCGTCGAGGTTTCGTTTTGCCGACAATGGTTGAGTAGGAAAATTCTTAATCTATTAGAATACCAACATTGAATTTGGCGTTTTTGCCCATATATAGAGTCTATGAAAGTTTATAACCTTGCTTGCCCCTTAGACCATCGCTTTGAGGGCTGGTTTGCCTCCGAAGAAGATTGCTTGGAGCAGCAGGCCCAAGGCATCCTTGCTTGCCCGTTATGCGAGAGCACTGAGATTACTCGCATGCCATCTGCTCCGCATATTGCCAAGTCGTGTGCTGTATCACTCGAGTCTAATCCTGCCGTATCGACACCCCAGACTGACTTAGGCCCTTTAAATGGTGAGCTCGTTGCCTTAACAGGACGAGATCATTCGCATCTCGAGGCTCAAGTACAAGCTGCTTTTTTAAAAGGGATGCGCGAACTCATGGGTCGCTCTGAGGATGTTGGACATTCTTTCGCTGAAGAGGCTCGAAAGATTCACTACAAAGAATCGCCAGAACGCAGCATTCGTGGTCAAACCACTTTGGATGAAGCTGAAGCCTTGCGCGAAGAAGGTATTGAGGTGTTGGCTGTACCTATGCTGCCAGCCCTTAAAAATACTTTGCAGTAACTACTTTAATCCCATTGGGAGAATAAAAAAGGCGCTTTACGCGCCTTTTTTATTAGCTAGGCTGGGTAAGAGCCTAATCGCGGTTCCCGCCAAAAATTCCAAGCAAGGCCAAGAGATTGGTAAAAACGTTGTACACATCAAGGTAGATGGCTAAAGTAGCCATAATGTAGTTGGTTTCGCCGCCATTAATCACACGCTGGACATCGACCAAAATAAAAGCTGAAAAGATGCCAATTGCTAGCACCATGACGGTGAGCATGAGTGCAGGTAATTGCAGCCAAATATTGGCCAAGGACGCAACAATCAAAAGCAGTACGCCAACCATCAGCCACTTGCCGAGCCCAGCGAAATCACTTTTAGAGACGGTAGCAATCGTTGCCATTACGGCAAAGATGGAAGCGGTGCCGCCAAAAGCGAGCATGATCAGGTAGGCGCCATTGGTATAGCGGCTTAGTGTCAGGCTTAGCAAGCCCGTCAACATGATCCCCATGAAGAAAGTAAAGCCAAGCAATAATAGAACGCCAATACCGCTATCTTTATTTTTTTCGATTCCCCAAAAAAAGCCGAAGGCTATTGCCATGAAGACAATGAAACCCATCAAGGGATTGCCTGCATAGAGATTGAGCCCCATGGCAACACCGAGCCATGCACCGATCACGGTCGGAATCATTGAGAGTGCTAAAAGTGCATAGGTATTGCGCAACACGCGATTGCGCACCTGGATAGCATTGATTGAGCCTGACTGCCCAAAGCCGTAAGAGTTTAGATCACCCATATTGACTCCTTCTGTAGAGTTGTTACACAAGCCCAAAACAGGCTATTGATGGTAAGTATAGACAAGTGAGGCTAATTTCAAGCCCATTCTGAAATGCTAGCTAAAACCAATGTTTAGGGAAGGGCTTATGCTGAGTAAATTCAATGGCTTAGAGTGCTTTTGCTAACGGCAAATACCCTTAACCGATGTATAATTTGGGGGTCGTTGAAAGTAGGGTAAGCAGTGGGGTTTCTTGAAGAGGTTTTTCTGGGGCGCCGTATTGCTCCGAATGAACGAATACCTTTGAAATTACTACTGGAGTTTTGCATGGCAATTGAACGCACCCTTTCTATTATCAAACCCGATGCTGTAGCGAAAAATGTTATTGGCAAGATCTACGATCGTTTCGAATCCGCTGGTTTGAAAATTGTCGCCTCAAAAATGGCCCATTTGTCACAAGCAGAAGCGGAGCAGTTTTATGCTGTTCACGCTGCCCGTCCTTTCTTCAAGGATTTGGTTAACTTCATGGTTTCAGGTCCTGTCATGATTCAGGTTTTACAGGGCGAAGGCGCAATTGCTAAAAACCGTGATTTGATGGGTGCCACGGATCCGAAAAAAGCTGATGCTGGAACCATTCGTGCTGATTTTGCTGACAGCATTGACGCTAACGCCGTGCATGGTTCGGACGCACCTGAGACTGCTGCTGTGGAAATTGCTTTTTTCTTCCCTGGCATGCAAGTTTTCAATCGTTAATTTGTAAACCCTATTTACCGTATAAGTAGGCGCATTGACCTCCCCGCGCATAAATCTCTTGGATTTTGATGCCGACCAAATGGCGGCATATATCGCGGGGTTGAATGAAAAGCCCTTTAGGGCCAAGCAACTCATGCAGTGGATACACCAACGCGGTGTATCCAATATTAATGACATGAGCGATTTAGCTAAAAGCTTTCGGGCAACGCTGCTTGATAAAGCGGGAGTAGTGCCTCCTCCAATCATCAAGGATGAGGTTGCTAATGATGGTACGCGCAAATGGTTGTTAGATGTTGGTGCCGGCAATGCAATAGAGTCTGTCTTTATTCCAGAGGATGATCGCGGTACATTGTGCATTTCTTCTCAAGCGGGTTGTGCGGTTAATTGCCGTTTTTGCTCAACCGGGCATCAGGGTTTTTCGCGTAACCTAACTTCTGGCGAAATCATTGGGCAGCTTTGGTTTGCGGAGCATCTCTTGCGTAATGATCCTTTGGCAGTGCGCCGGATCGAAGAATACCCGACACCTGGCTGGGAACATACTGGTCGCGTGATTTCAAACGTCGTGTTGATGGGGATGGGTGAGCCATTGCTCAACTACGACAATGTCGTTTCTGCCCTGCGCCTAATGTTGGATGATCGCGCTTATGGTTTGTCGCGTCGTCGCGTAACGGTATCCACGTCCGGTGTTGTTCCGATGATAGATCGCTTGGCTCAGGATTGCCCGGTGGCATTGGCCGTTTCTCTTCATGCTCCGAACGATGCCTTGCGCGATCAGTTGGTGCCCCTCAATCAAAAATATCCCCTTAAAGAATTGCTTGCGGCATGCGAGCGTTATCTTCCTTTTGCGCCGAGAGACTTTTTAACATTTGAATACTGCATGTTAGACGGCGTGAATGATTCAGACTCTCAAGCCAAGGAGCTGGTTCGTCTATTGGCTGGAATTAAGTGCAAAATTAATTTAATTCCTTTTAATCCATTCCCGGAATCTGGTTTAAAGCGTTCGCCACCACAACGTGTTCAAGCCTTTGCCAATATTCTCCTCGATGCCGGCATGGTTGCGACGGTACGCAAAACGCGCGGTGATGATATTGCTGCGGCCTGCGGTCAACTCGCTGGAGATGTTGTTGATCGGACACGCGTTCGTGAACGCGGTGTGCACGACACCGAAATCGTACAGCCAGTACAGTGGTTAAATCGTTTAGATACGTAAATCAGAATGAGCTTAGTAGACACCTCCTTATCTCCATTAATGCTTGGACCTGCGCCAAAACGTCAAACACGCCAGGCGAAAATTATTTGGCAGGATCATATTGTCACTGTTGGTGGTGATGCACCAGTGCGCGTTCAGTCGATGACCAATACGGATACTGCCGATGCGATTGCTACTGCCATTCAAGTGAAAGAGCTGGCGCGCGCTGGCTCGGAATTAGTCCGCATTACTGTGAATAGCCCAGAGGCTGCTGCTGCGGTACCTTATATTCGGGAGCAGCTCGATAAGATGGATGTCTTAGTCCCATTAATTGGGGATTTCCATTACAACGGCCATACGCTTCTCAATGATTTTCCAGACTGCGCTAAGGCACTATCAAAATACCGCATCAATCCTGGCAATGTCGGCAAGGGCGCTAAACGTGATCCTCAATTCGCTCAAATGATTGAGGCTGCTTGCAAATACGATAAGCCGATACGAATTGGGGTCAACTGGGGAAGCCTTGATCAGGAATTATTGGCCAACATCATGGATAACAATGCTTTATTGCCAACTCCTAAAACCTCGCAAGAAGTAATGATCGAGGCGCTCATTCAGTCTGCATTGCAGTCAGCAGAAAAGGCTGTGGAATTGGGGCTTCATCCTGATCACATTGTCCTGTCTTGTAAGGTGAGCAATGTGCAGGACTTAGTTGCGGTATATCGAGATCTCTCGCGTCGTTCAGATTATCCGCTCCACTTAGGGCTCACAGAGGCGGGAATGGGTAGCAAAGGAATTGTTTCCTCAACAGCGGCTATGAGCATTCTGCTGCAAGAGGGTATTGGCGACACGATTCGCGTGTCATTGACGCCGGATCCAGGGGCTCCTCGCGAGAATGAGGTGATTGTTGCCCAGGAAATATTGCAGACTATGGGGTTACGTAACTTCACCCCAATGGTAATCGCCTGCCCTGGTTGCGGGAGAACTACTAGTACGACATTTCAGGAGTTGGCTGCCAATATTCAGTCCTATTTACGGCAACAAATGCCAATTTGGAAAAAAACCCATCCCGGCGTTGAGAATATGAATGTGGCGGTCATGGGCTGTATTGTCAACGGCCCAGGAGAGAGTAAGCATGCCAATATTGGTATTTCTTTGCCTGGTACTGGAGAGACGCCTGCTGCGCCAGTTTTTGTAGATGGCCTCAAGGTACAAACCTTGCGAGGTGAAAATATCGCCGCTGATTTTCAAGCGATTGTTGAACGCTATGTTGAGCAACATTACGCACCTGCATCAACCTAATCTGACTTGATTATTTATGACCAATAAAACCACTGAGAACACAGTTCAGAAATCGCAAAAATCACAGCAAATTAAGGGTGTGAGAGGGATGAACGATCTTCTGCCCGAAGATGCAGCTCAATGGGCCCATCTTGAGCATGTTTTACGCGATCTAACGCGTGCTTATGGTTATGAATTTTTAAGAACACCCATCTTAGAGGCTACGGCTGTATTTCAGCGCGGTATTGGCGAGGTAACCGATATCGTAGAGAAGGAGATGTATTCCTTTGAAGACCGCCTCAACGGTGAGCAATTAACACTGCGACCAGAAGGTACTGCTGCATTAGTTCGATCGGTGATTGAAAATAACTTATTGTACGAAGGCCCTAAGCGGCTCTGGTATACCGGCCCCATGTTTCGTCACGAGCGCCCTCAGCGGGGACGGTACCGTCAATTTCATCAATTTGGGATTGAAGCACTTGGTTTTGCGGGCCCCGATATTGATGCTGAAATTATTTTAATGGGTCAGCGCTTGTGGGATGAGTTGGGCTTGCGGGGGGTGCGGCTTGAAATGAACTCACTAGGTCAGGCCCATGAACGTGCCGAGCACCGGGCGGCGCTAGTGAGTTATCTTGAAGGCAACGTAGAGCAGCTTGATGAGGATTCCCGGCGCCGTTTAATTAGCAACCCATTACGGATCTTGGATTCCAAGAATCCCACCATGCAAGATCTCATTAATGGCGCGCCAAAGCTATTGGATTTTTTGGGTAAAGAATCTTTGGCACACTTTGAGGCAGTTCAGGCGCTCTTAAAAGCAAATAACATCCCCTTTAGGGTGAATCCACGATTAGTAAGAGGCTTGGATTATTACAACCTTACTGTTTTTGAGTGGGTAACTGATGAGTTGGGTGCCCAGGGCACGATTGCTGGTGGCGGTCGCTACGACCCGCTCATTGAACGCATGGGCGGAAAGGCTGCACCTGCTTGTGGGTGGGCTATGGGCATGGAGCGTGTTCTAGAGCTTATGAAGGTCTCGGACTCATTGCCAGAGAGGGCTGCGCAATGCGACATTTTTGTGTTACACCAAGGTGGCGATACTTTAACGAGTGCCATGGTGATCGCAGAGCGTTTGCGTAGCGCAGGCATGGATGTGATTTTGTTCTGCCCACCAGATGGTCATTCCGCTAGCTTTAAGTCTCAAATGAAAAAGGCTGATGCCAGTGGTGCGGCTTATGCTGTCATTATTGGCCCGGATGAGTTAGCCCAAAATCAGGCTCAACTGAAGGATTTACGGGGAACGGGAGAGCAAAAGGCAATACCCCTAGAAACCCTTTTGGAAGAGGTAATTGACGCCATGGTAGGCGCATCCGAATAGAATTACCGTACAGTTTATTAAATATGCATTTATTGTCTGGATTGATATGCCATTAGATTTAGAAGAACAAGAACAATTAGACCAATTCAAGGCGTTTTGGCAAAAGTACCGCAATCTCATTACCGGGGTTCTCACGGCTGCCTTATTGATCTATGCTGCTTACAGTGGGTATCAATGGTGGCAGAATAGCCAAGCAGCATCTGCTTCTCAGTTATATGAGACGATGGTTTCAGCAATCGCAAAAGGTGATAAAGATCAAACTTTCTTGGCGGCAGATGATCTTCAGAAGCAATATGGACGAACTCCGTATGCGGCAATGGCTAGTTTGGTTGCCTCTAAAATTGCGGCCGATACTGGTGAGGCCTCTAAGTCGATTGATTATTTGGTTTGGGCTGCTAACCATGCCAGTAATAACGCTTACCTAGCATTGGCAAAAATGCGTTTAGTAACTCAATTGATTGAGCGGGGCACCGAACAGGATTTTGCGCAAGCTGATGGCATTTTGAAAGAGAGTGCTATTAA
>Ga0316227_1001066_pt1 | contig 32083 bp, 33 predicted proteins | sample TBH18019metaG_FD_206012 | JGI IMG/M metagenome (GOLD analysis project Ga0316227, IMG submission 206012) | Freshwater microbial communities from Trout Bog Lake, Wisconsin, USA - TBH18019 | ecosystem: Environmental > Aquatic > Freshwater > Lake > Hypolimnion/Profundal zone | place: USA: Wisconsin... | reverse complement strand
CTGGCTTCGGGCACGCTGCGCTGCATCGGCTCGACCACCTACAAGGAGTACCGCCAGTACTTCGAGAAGGACCGCGCCCTGGTGCGCCGGTTCCAGAAGATCGACGTCAACGAGCCGTCGATCCCCGACACGATCGAGATCGTGAAGGGCCTGCGGCCGTACTTCGAGGAGTTCCACAAGCTCAAGTACACGACCGAGGCCGTGAAGGCCGCGGTGGAGCTGTCGGCCCGCTACATCAACGACCGCAAGCTGCCCGACAAGGCGATCGACGTGATCGACGAGACCGGCGCCTCGCAGATGCTGGTGCCGGAGGCGCGCCGCAAGCGCACCATCGGCATCAAGGAGATCGAGGCGACCATCGCCACGATGGCCCGGATCCCGCCCAAGACCGTCTCCAAGGACGACGCGGTGGTGCTCCAGCACCTGACCGAAAACCTGAAGCGTGTGGTCTACGGCCAGCCGAACGCCATCGAGGCCTTGACCTCGGCGATCAAGCTGGCCCGGGCCGGCCTGCGCGACCCGGACAAGCCGATCGGCTCGTACCTGTTCGCGGGTCCGACCGGTGTCGGCAAGACCGAGGCCGCCAAGCAGCTCGCGGCCTCGCTCGGCGTCGAGATGCTGCGCTTCGACATGTCGGAATACATGGAGCGCCACACGGTGAGCCGCCTGATCGGCGCGCCCCCCGGCTACGTGGGCTTCGACCAGGGCGGCCTGCTCACCGACGGGATCGACCAGCACCCGCACTGCGTGCTCCTCCTCGACGAGATTGAGAAGGCGCACCCGGACCTGTTCAACATCCTGCTGCAGGTGATGGACCACGGGAAGCTGACCGACCACAACGGCAAGCAGGTCGATTTCCGCAACGTCATCATCATCATGACGTCGAATGCGGGCGCCTCGGATCTGGCGAAGGCAGCCTACGGCTTCACGCAGTCGAAGCGCACCGGAGACGATGTCGAGGCGATCAACCGGCTGTTCGCGCCGGAATTCCGCAACCGCCTCGACGCGATCATCTCCTTCGGCCACCTGCCCAAGGACGTGGTGGCGAAGGTGGTCGACAAGTTCGTCCTCCAGCTCGAGGCGCAGCTCGCCGACCGCAACGTCACCATCGAGCTCTCGGACGAGGCCCGCGACTGGCTGGTGGAGCACGGCTACGACGACGCGATGGGCGCCCGCCCAATGGCTCGGCTGATCCAGTCGACCATTAAGACGCCGCTCGCCGACGAGGTGCTTTTCGGCAAGCTGAAGGATGGCGGCGCGGTCCGAGTGGTCGTGCGCAAGCCGGAAGATGCCGAGGCCAAGGCCGGCGCCAAGGACAGCCTGGGCTTCGATTTTCCGGCCGGTCCTGTCACGCCCAAGCCCGAGAAGGACGTGACCAACGCCGCCAAGCGCCACAAGCGCGCCAAGCCTCGCGCCGCGTCCCGGAAGAAGACGCCGAAGGACAACAAGGGCGGCGGCGGCAGCTCGGGCGGCGGCGTCCGGACCGTGCCGAAGGTGCCACTCGTGCGCGCCTAATGGTGTGCATGCCGGCTGGCGGCCTTCCGGACTCGGGGGCCGCCGGTCTATGACCGCCGCGACGCGCATGCGCCGCGGCGAGGAGGCGCCCGATGACTGATAATCTGCACGAGGGACCTCTGTCCCCCGTCGCGCAGCCGGCGCCCCCCAAGAAGCTCACCCGGCGGGAGGAGCGGCGCCGACGTCGCCAGCGGCGCCGCCGCGGCGAGGAGGTGCTCGCCTGGGTGCTCGTGCCGTTCATCTGCTTCGGCATCTACTGGGGCATCAACGCCGGCTTCGACTTCTTCGGCACCTCGCCGGGCCAGGTCTGGGACCAGCTGATGCAGGTCAAGGCCATGATGGAGAAGCGCTCGGGCAGCCAGGGCGCGCGCGGATAGCGCGCGCCGCGCGGCCCGCGCGCGGAGGTCGACACCTCCGGACAGATCCGCGCGGGCGCGCCCATGACACCGACTCGACGATCGCTTCTCGCCGCTCCCCTCCTGGCGATGCCGGCCCTCCGCGGCCGGGCCGGCGGCGGACCCGTGGTCGTCGTCGGCGCCGGGGCCGCCGGGCTCGCCGCAGCGGCCCTCCTGCGGGCGGCTGGGCAGAGCTTCACCCTCGTCGAGGCTCGGGACCGGATCGGAGGCCGCGCCTTCACCGACCGGGCACTCGGCGCCGCGTTCCGTTTCGACGCCGGCGCCGAGTACATCCACTGGGCCGAGCGCAATCCCTGGGCTCCGATCGCCCGCGCGGCGCAGGCGCATGTCGCCCGCGAGGACGGCTGGGCGCGCAAGCTCGTGATCGACGGCCGTCCCGCCAGCGCGGACGAGATGACGCAGAGACGCGCCGGCTTCTCCGGCCTCGATGCGCTGCTCGCCCCGAAGGACGGCGATCCCTCCCTGGCGGAGGCGGCGCGGGCCGGCGGTCCGGACGCCGCCGCGGCCGCAGCCGGCCTGAGCCGGCTCTCTCTCGGCGAGGATCCAGAGCGGGTCTCGGCGGTCGATTACGACCGGCTCTGGTCCGGCTCGGACCTCTGGATCGACGGCTACGGCGACCTCGTGGCGCGGCATTTCGCCGACCTGCCGGTCAGCCTCGGCTGTCCTGTGCGGGGGATCGACTGGTCTGGCCCGGAGGTCCGGGTCGAGACCGCGCGGGGCACGATCGCGGCCGCCGCCGTCGTCGTGACCGTGCCGGTGGGCGTGCTGAGGGCCGGGGCCGTGACGTTCACGCCGGACCTGCCGGACGCCGCCCGGACCGCGCTCGGCGGGCTGTCGATGGGCGCCTACACCAAGATCGGCCTGCGCCTCGACCCCGCGCGGCTCGACGCGGCCGCCCTCGGCGACGCGGTGTCGGCGGCGACGGCCGGGCCGACGATCTACTTCGAGATGCAGCCCTTCGGCCGGTCCCTGGCGGTGGCCAATCTCGGCGGCGACCTCGCGCGGGACCTGTGCCGGGCCGGCGAGGCGGCGGCGGTGGCGCTCGCAACCGAGCGCCTGATCGCGATCCTCGGCGGGGAGGCCCGGAGCGCCGTCCAGGCCGGGCGCCTTGCCGGCTGGTGGACGGACCCGCACGCGCGGGGCTCCTACTCCATCGTCGCCCCCGGCCACGCCGAGGCCCGGGAGCGCCTGCGCGAGCCGGTGGGCGGGCGGGTGTTCTTCGCCGGGGAGGCCATGGCCGGCGGCGGCGCCATGACGGTCGGCGGGGCGACGCTCGACGGCGAGCGCGCCGCCCGGGCGGTGCTCAAGGCGCTGGGCACCTGAACGGCCCTCTGCCGCGCTCGGATCAGGCGGTCGCGGCGCGGCGCGGCAGCGGCCGCGCGGGCGCCGCGACGGGGACCCGGCGCCGGATCGCCGCCACCGCCAGGGGCTCGGCGCGGCCGCGCAGGGCGTGGGCGCCGAGATCCTCGGCCACGAGGTCGTCCGGCAGCGGCCCCATCCGGGCGAGGAGGTCGGCCGAGACGAGGACGTCGACCCCCAGGGTCTTCGACAGGGCCTCCAGCCGGGCCGTCGTGTTCACGACGTCGCCGAAATACGCGATCTTGTGCCGCTCCAGCCCGATCTCGGCGGTCACGACCGGGCCGCAATGCAGCGCGGCGCGGAATTGCGGCACCTGCCCGAAGCGATCCCGCCAGCTCTCCGCCTCGGCGGCAAGCCGTTCCTGGAACGCGAAGACGCAGCGCAGGCAGGCGGCGTCGCGCAGGCCGCGCTCTATCGTCCAAGTCACCAGCGCCAGGTCGCCGACATAGTCGTCGATCGAGCCGCGGGCGCGCGCCACCGGCAGTGCCAGGGCGTTGAAGATCTGCCCGAGATAGGCCTGCGCCGCCCGGTCGCCGTAGCGGTCGGCGAAGCGCGTCGACCCAGTCACGTCGAGGAAGAGGAAGATCCGCTCCTCGCTGATCGGCCGGTGGTAGCGCCCGATCAGCAGGTTGGCGAAGACGCCGGGGCCGATCAGGTCGCGGACCCGGAACACGAACACGACCAGGGCCGAGATGCCGAGCGCGTAGAGCAGGCCGGATTGCGACATCAGCATCGCGTTCCGCTCGCTGTACATGAAGCGGAACAGCTGGTTCAGCACCGTGCTGGCGACGGCGTTCCCGACCACGATCAGCGCGATGTAGAGCGCCACAGTCGCGAGCAGGAACAGCGGCGTCGCGAGGCCGCGGATGTGGTCGCGCAGGTGCGGCGCCAGCATCCGGCGCTCGTAGAGCAGGATCGGCGTGCCGATGATCGCGCCGCGGATCGCCGTGCCGGTCAGCGGGGCGATCCCGAAGATCGCCCCGTAGAGCAGCCCCGCCAGGGCGCCGAGGCCCGGCGCCACCAGCAGGAACCAGCGCGGGCTGAAACGCATGGGTCGCGTCCCCTGCCCGGTCGTCCCTCAGTCAAGCCGGAGCGCGTGGACCGAGAACAGCGCCGCCGGGTCCGTCCAGACCGTCAGCCACGTCCAGCCCGCCCGCTCGGTGAGCGCCCGGAACGTGGCCGGCGTGTACTTGTAGCTGCTCTCGGTGTGGATCGTCTCACCCGCCGCGAAGCGGAAGGTGTCGGCGCCGACCCGCACGGCCTGCGCGTCGCGGGAGACGAGATGCATCTCGATCCGCGAGGCGTCGGTGTTGAACACCGCCCGGTGGCTGAAGGCGTCGGGCTCGAAGCGGCCGGCGAGTTCCCGGTTGATCCGGGTCAGGAGGTTGAGGTTGAAGGCCGCCGTGACGCCCTGCGCGTCGTCGTAGGCGGTCTCCAGCACCGCGGTATCCTTCACGAGGTCGACCCCGACGATCATGTGAGCGCCCGGCCCCAGGATCCGCCCGAAGCGGCGCAGCAGTGCCTCGGCCTCGTGCGGATCGAAGTTGCCGATGGTCGAGCCCGGGAAGAACCCGGCGCGCGGCAGGCCGTTCAGGCTCTCCGGCAGGTCGAAGTCGCGGGTGAAGTCGGCCACCACCGGTTCGACCCGCAGGTCCGGGAAGTCGCCCTGCAGCGCCTCTGCCTGCCCGCGCAGGAATTCGCCGGAGACGTCCACCGGCACGTAGGCCGCGAGCGTGTCGAGGTGATGCAGGAGCCGGCGGAGCTTGACGGTCGAGCCGCTGCCGAACTCCACCAGCGCCGCGTGCTCCGGCAGCAGCGCGGCGATCTCGGGACCGCAGGCGTCGAGGATGCCGATCTCCGTGCGCGTCGGGTAATATTCCGGAAGCTGCGTGATTGCCTCGAACAGCGCGGACCCGGCCTCGTCGTAGAAGTATTTCGGCGACAGGACCTTCTGGGGCTTCGAGAGCCCCGCGCGGACATCGTCGAGGAAGCTCAGCGGCGGCGCCTCCAGCGTGACCGGCGTCGCGTCGGTGAAGGTGGGCTTGATGGTCAAGGGCGGCTCCGGGGCGCGTCAGGCGGCATCGGCGAGGCGCAGGCCCGTGAACTGCCAGCGCTGGTGCGGATAGAAGAAGTTGCGGTACGGCAGCCTGGCATGGCCCTCGGGGGTCGCCACCGACGAGCCGCGCAGCACGAACTGGTTGGCCATGAACTTGCCGTTGTACTCGCCGAGCGCCCCCGGGAGCGGCCGGTAGCCCGGATAGGGGACGTAGGCGCTGCGGGTCCATTGCCAGACGAGGCCGAAGGCGTCCGGCAGGCCGCCGTCGCGGGCCGCGACCTCCCACTCGAACTCGGTCGGCAGGAAGCGGCCGGCCCAGCGGGCGTAGGCGTCCGCCTCGTAGTAGCTGATGTGGGTGACGGGGGCGTCGAGATCCACCGGGCGCGCGCCGCCCAGCGTCATGGTCGCCCACCCCTCCCCGTCGCGGCGCCAGTAGCCGGGGGCCTCCCAGCCCTCCGCCGGCCCGGCATACCAGCCGTCCGAGAGCCACAGTTCCGGCTTGGCGTAGCCGCCATCTTCCATGAAGGCGAGCCACTGGCGGTTGGTCACGAGCGCCCGGTCGATCCGGCCGGCCGGGATCAGCGTCTCGTGCCGCGGGGATTCGTTGTCGAACGAGAACCCCTCCCCCGCATGCCCGATCCAGGCGATCGCGCGGTCGAGGGTAGCCTGCCCGGCCTGCGCCGCCGCCTTCGGGAATCGCCAGTCCGGGTCGTAGGCCGGGTTCAGCGGGTTCTGCGCGAAGGCGTGCAGGATGTCGGTGAGGAGGAGCTCCTGGTGCTGCTGCTCGTGATAGAGGCCGATCTCCAGGATCGGCAGCACCGCCTCCAGGGCGCGCTCGGAGGCCTGCCCCAGAAGGGCCTCGACGGCGCGGTCGATGTGGGCCCGGTAGGCCGCGACCTCCGCCATGGTCGGGCGGGTGATCATGCCGCGCTGGATGCGCGGCTGACGGGGACCCGCCGCCACGTAGTACGAGTTGAACAGGTAGTGCAGCCGCGCGTCGTAGATCGCGTAGCCCGGCAGGTGCTCCCGGAGCAGGAACTGCTCGAAGAACCACGTGACATGGGCCCGGTGCCACTTGGTCGGGCTGGCATCGGCCATGGACTGGACCTGCTGGTCCTCCGGGGAGAGCGGCGCGGCGCGGCGCTCGGTCTCGCTCCGGACCTGCCGGTAGGCGGCGATCCAGGCGGCCCGGTCGATCGGCCGGGCGGTGACGTGCGGCGGCGGGAAGGCCGGTGCCGCAGGGTCGCGCGTCTCGTCCGGGCGCAGTGCCGCTGTCGCTGCCATGACGATGGTCCCCTTTTTCGGGCCTGACCGAGAACCGTCTTCTCGACCTCGGCCGGCGCGCAGAAGATATGTTCCGGCCGTGTTCCGGCAACCTCTGCAACAGCGCTGTTTGCGAGAGCGCTCTCGCTCGGAGCCGCGGGCCGGGCGCCCCCCTGAGCCTCGTCGGCTTCTTCGCCGCGGCGGCGCGGCGGTTAACGGAACAGGTTGGGGATCACGGGTCTTTCTCTCGCCGCAGTGAGATCGCCTTAACCCTCGCTGCCGAGATTTTGGGACGCTCTTCGAGGAGTCCGGGGTTCTCATGCGGATCGATCTGATGGCCGGGGCCAGCCTGTCCGCCGCCGCTTTGCGCTGTGCCGCCGAGCCGACCATCCTGGTGTTCGATTCCGGCCTCGGCGGCCTGACCGTCCTCGACGCCGTGCGGTGCGCCCGGCCGGATGCCCGCTACGTCTATGTCGGCGACGACGCCGCCTTCCCGTACGGACGGCTCTCGGAGGCGACCCTCGTCGCCCGCGTCCTCGCCGTGATGGAGCGGCTGGTCGCGACCCACCGGCCCGACCTCGTGGTGATCGCCTGCAACACTGCCTCGACCCTGGTGCTGCCTGCGCTGCGCCAGCGCTTCACCACGCCCTTCGTGGGAGTCGTGCCTCCGATCAAGCCGGCCGCGGAGGCGACGCGCACGCGGCTCGTGACCCTGCTGGCGACGCCCGGCACGGTGGCGCGCTCCTACACCCGCGACCTGATCGCGACCTATGCCGGGGCCTGCGCGGTGACGCTGGTCGGCTCGCAGAACCTCGCCGGGTTCGCGGAGGCCGAACTCGCGGGCGCGCCGGTGCACGACGCCACCCTCGCCGCTGAGATCGCCCCCTGCTTCGTCGCCGAGGCGGACGGGCGGCGCACCGACGTGGTCTGCCTCGCCTGCACCCATTACCCCCTGCTGCTGCCGCGCCTCCAGGCGGTCGCGCCCTGGCCGGTGACCTGGATCGATCCGGCGCCCGCCATCGCCCGGCGCGTCGTGCAGCTGATCGGCCCCCTGCCCCGCGAGGCCGACCGGCACGGCGCGGCGCTCGGCGCCTTCACGGCCGGCACCTGCCTGACCGACGCCCTGCGCACGGCCCTCGCGGCCCGGGGGATCGGCGATGTTGCCGTCGAGGCGGTCCCGCTGCCGATGCAGTGACGCGGGTGGCGCTCGTGGTCCCGTCAAGACCGGTTTCGGTGGTTGCCGATCCAGTCTGACGGGTCTCTCATCGTGCGGATTCGACAGGATATGTTGGATTCGGGAGAGGCCGATTGGCCAGCGACCGGACCTGCGCGGTCGGCATGCACGTTGTCGACGCCGCAGATCCCGCGGTCGCGACGCCCGAGGGGCGCGTCACCTTGCTGCGCCAGAAGCTTGACGGCCAGATCCCGAGCAGCGCCCGGGCGGACTCGGCCGCCTTCCTGGAGGCTCTGAACGCCCGGGGGGACGAAGAGGCGGCGGCGTTCGCCCTGGATCAGGCCGGTCCCGGCGCGGCGAGCGGCGAAAAGGCGGCGCGTCGAGGACGCCCCGGGGCCGCGCCCCTCATCGCACCGCGTGGCCGTCGGTGTTCGGGACCGCCGCGACCCAGGCCGCGGACGCGTCGGCCTCGGCGGGAACGACCAGATGGACGAACAGCATCCCGGCCGCCACGATCAGCGCCAGGGCGAGGATGCGCCACAGCTCCAGGATCGGCTCCTGCGCCGACGTGTCCTGGGTCGCTCTGTTCGTCTCGCTCGGCATCGCTTCCGCTTTCCTGCCTCTGCCCCCTCCGGATCGGACACCCGGAGGATGAACGCTTCGTAAAAACCGCCCCGACCGGCGCCCCGCGTCCGGCCCGTGACCGCGGCCGGTAGAGCGACGCCCGGTGTCGAATTGGCCGCCGCCGCGAGGCACCGGCAGCGGGCGCTGTCGACCGGGACGCCGACCTGGACGCTGTGGCAGCGGAATGGGGCCGCAGCGGGACGGGCTCGGCTGCGCGGGGTGCGGTGCCGCACCGACCGGCGGGCCCGCCCTCCGCGCCCGCCGGGGAGCGCGTCGACAGCTCTGTCTCTATTCTGGGGCCGTAAGGCCGCCTCCCGCCTCCGAGCACCCGGGAGGACGGCACGGATCGATCGGCGAAAGACAGCGACGCGGCGGCGATTTCGCCGGGGCGGGTCCGGGGGGATGTCCCGAGCGCGTGCGGGATCACCGCCCGCGCCGGCATCCGCGCCGGGCCGCGTGCGGGCAGGCCCTAGTGATAGGGCCGGCCGCCGTTCGTGATCTTGATATGGTACCGTTCCGGACTGGGGACGTTGCCCGACGGGTCGGTGATCCGCACGGCCTCGTAGCCGGCCGCGATCCACGATCTGCCAGCTCCACCGCGCTCGCGGCCCGTTTTCGGGTCTGCCGGAGATCGCCGCGCTGGGCCGAGGCCGTGATGACGTACTGCGACGGTTGAGGAGTGACATCTGTCACCGCGCCATCTCGGGGCGATGGCGACCGGCCGCAACCTAGAACGCCGGAGATCGGCCTGTCTCCGAATATTGTACGATCTAAGCTCGGCCGGCGAAGCTCTGGTCCGCTCGCGCTGCTTGCCGCCTGCCCACCTGTGCGGGGCCGGGGCGGCAAACCTACGCGGCGACCGGCAAGGCCGCGACCTCGCAGCTATCCGCGCGCAGGCGCCAGTCGATGACCTGAGCGCCCGCGCAGAGAAGCGCCTTGGCCTGCCAGACGGCCGACACCTCGGATAGCGCCTGGACCAGGATCGCGTGCTGCCGCACCCGGTGCTCGTGCCCGGTATCGTCCGCGACTGTCCTGTAGAAGGTAACGCGATAGAGGCGCATGGTTCGGACTCCGGTTCGGCCCGAGGATCGTCGGAGACCGGGGCGGCACGCGCATTGATCCTGCGCAAGGACAGCGCGGCGCCGTCCGCTGCAGGCGCATCGGCGCGACGCAATCCGTTGTAGACAGTCGAATACAACGCGATACCGGGCATTGATTGCATTCGCGGGAATGGTCTAGCTTCATCCGCGATCGCCCGCGGCCCAGAATGGTCTGCGGCGGGGCTCCGGTCCGGGAGTGCCTGATGTTCGAGAGCGTGTTCTGGGGCGCGGTGCTCGTCGCGCTGATCGGGTCGGCCGTTTTGGTGGCGATCGGCGCCAGCGTCCAGCCGCGGTTGGGTCGCAAGATGGAGGTGGATCCCCGCCTCTCCGATTCGCGCCGGACCTTCGGGCGCAAGCGGCGCTGGCCGCGGACGACGCGGCGCCTCGGCCCGCTCCCCGTGCGGTGACGGCCGCTGCACCAAAGACGTACATCTCCCGCTACCGGCACGCGTGTTAGCCTCCGGGCGACTGCGGAAATGCAGTGTTCACGCCGTCCTGGAGGAATCGGTACTGATGAGCGTGCGTCAGATTTGTGATCAGGTTCGAATCGCCGAGCAGGCCTTCACCGCCGCCCTCGGCAACATGAAGGCCGCCGGCCTGCGCGAGGCGCTGAGCCGCGAGCTCCAGGAGATGGAGAGCGCCGAAATCGATGCCGGGCAGGACGCGGCCTCGGCGCGGTCGGCCTCGTGGAAGCGAGTCAAGATGCTTCACGGGCTCGGCTACCCGGTGGATTTCGGCTGGCTCCACGCCGCCGCCAGTCCGGCCCGCTGAGCGGGGCCGCCCGCCGGCCAGCAGGGCCGCCGGACGATTGTTTGCCAACTGCCGGATCGGGTCGGCGTCCTCGCCCGTTGTGCCTGCCGGGTGTTCTCGCGCCCGGCCGACACGCCGACCTCTCGATCCGGACACGACATGCTGGCTTGGTTTCGCGCCCTGATGCCGCGGGAGGACCGGTTCTTCGATCTCTTCGAGCGTCACGGAAGAACGCTCGAGGACGGCGCGGCCGCCCTCCGGGCGCTTCTCGACGGCACGCAACCCATCCCGGCAGCCTACGCGGCGATCGCGGCCCACGAGGATGCAGCGGACGCAATCACCCGGGAGGCGCTGCTGGCGGTCCGCCGGACTTTCATCACACCGTTCGACCGCGGTGACATCCAGGCCCTCGTCGGCTCCCTCGACGATGCGATCGACCAGATGCTCAAGACCGCCAAGGCGGTCCAACTCTTCGAGGTGACCACCTTCGAGCCGGCGATGCGCGAGATGGGGGCGGTCATCCAGGAGGCCGCGCAGGTTACCGCCGCGGCCCTGCCAAAGCTGCGGGCGCTCGGCGAGAACGCGGCCGCGCTGAACGGCCTGACCGAGCGCGTCATCGAGCTGGAGGGTCGCGCCGACGACCTGCACAATGACGGGTTGAAGGCCCTGTTCAAGGCGTCGGGGCGGGACCCCATGGCCTTCCTCGTCGGGTCCGAACTCTACGGCCATCTGGAGAAGGTCATGGACCGCTTCGAGGACGTGGCGAATCAGATCAGCAGCATCGTCGTCGAACACGTCTGATCCGCAGGTCGCCGCGTGACGCTCCTCGTCGTCCTCATCATCCTCGCCCTGGTCTTCGACTTCCTGAACGGGCTGCACGATGCCGCCAATTCCATCGCCACCATCGTGTCAACGCGGGTGCTGGCGCCCCGCTACGCCGTGTTCTGGGCGGCATTCTTCAACTTCGTGGCCTTCCTGGTCTTCGGCCTCCACGTCGCCGGCACGGTGGGCTCGGGAATCATCGATGTCTCGGCCGTCGACGACCGGGTGATCCTCGGGGCGCTCGGCGGCGCGATCACGTGGAACTTGGTCACGTGGTATGCCGGCATCCCGTCCTCCAGCTCCCACGCCCTGATCGGCGGCCTGCTCGGCGCCGGCATCGCCAAAGCGGGAATAGGGGTGATCGTCTGGCCCGGCGTCATCGCCACCAGCGCCGCCATCGTCCTTTCGCCCGCCCTCGGTTTCGCCCTCGGGCTGCTGCTGATGCTGGCGGTCTCGTGGATCTTCGTCCGCTCGACGCCGCACGCCGTGGACCGGCTGTTCCGGGGCCTGCAATTCGTCTCGGCGTCGCTTTACTCCCTCGGCCACGGCGGCAACGACGCTCAGAAGACAATGGGGATCATCGCAGCCCTGCTCTACGCCCATGGCGAGAGCGGGGCCTTCCACGTGCCGCTCTGGGTGGTGCTGTCCTGCCAGACTGCCATGGCACTCGGCACCCTTTTGGGCGGCTGGCGCATCGTCCACACGATGGGCTCGAAGATCACGCGCCTGTCGCCCATGCAGGGCTTCTGCGCCGAGACCGGCGGCGCCGCGACGCTGTTCGCCGCGACGGCCTTCGGCATCCCGGTCTCCACCACCCACACGATCACGGGCGCCATCGTCGGCGTCGGCGCGGCGCGCCGGGTCTCGGCGGTCCGCTGGAATGTCGCGCAGGGCATCGTGATCGCCTGGGTGATCACGATGCCGGCGGCGGCCCTGGTCGCGGCCCTGACCTACGCGGCATCGGGCCTGGTATTGCCGTAGGACGGGCCGTATTCCGGCTGCGACCCCCCACGGGCGGGACCGGGTTCGACGCGGGGTCACCAGCGATGGTGCCATCCGCCGTGATGCCAGCCGCGATGCCAACCCCCATGCCACCCGACATGGCGGAAGCCGCCCCAGTGGTAGTCGCCGCGCCAGGCGAAACGGCGGTGCCAATGGTAGCCCGAGTGCCAGCGATAGCCGCCGACGCGCGGATAGACCGGGACGTAGACGAACGGTCGGTATCCGAGATTCGGCCGGCACCAACCGTAGATGTTGCGATGGAAACCCGGTCCGCAGCCGTCGCGCGCCTCGGCGCTCGAACCGGCCATCAGGACTCCCGCGGCGAGCGCCACGGGCATGACGAAGGTGCGGATCATGACTCAACTCCATGAGCGTCCGGCCTCGCGGCCGGATGAGGAACGAGGTGCGATCAGGCAATGCGGCGCTTCAGTTGGGCCAGCAGCGACGGCCGTAGGCACCGATGTGGAAGCCTGCCGGGCACGAGACGCCGCGAACATAGCCGCCCCACTGGCCGCCCGGACGGCAGCCGCCCCAGGGGCCACGATGCGCGTAGGGGCCGCAGCCGCCATAGACCTGGATGATCTGGGCGCCGTCGAAGCCGGTGGAGACCGCGTCCTGGACTAGCGGCAGCGCCGAGGCGGGGGCGGCGAGGCTGGCGAGGAGGGCGGCCGGAGCGAGAACCTTGAACATCGGTGATCTCCTTCTGCTCGATCGGGCAGGCGCGGCCTGTTGGCCGGCTGCCCCCGCCAAGACGGAGGATCCGCCGCGGCGTGTAAGCGAAGGTTTGTCCGCGCGCGCTTCCCAGATGTGACCGCGACGCGCCGTCCTGTAACGATATGTAACGGCCGGTTGCGCGTCCGTACCACCCGCCCTTCAGGGCAGGCTCGGTAGGATCACGACGAGACGCGCGCCGCCGCGCGCGCTGGCTTCCGCTACAACAGTGCCGCCATGGGCCTCCGCGATCTGCCGGCTGATGGCGAGGCCGAGGCCGGTTCCGCCGGTCTGCCGGTTCCGCGAACGCTCGACCCGGTAGTACGGGCTGAACACAGCCGTCCGCTCCGCCTCGGGAATGCCCGGGCCGTCATCCTCGACGACGATCCGGCAGATCGTCCCGGCCCGGCTCACCGCAACCGCCACCGAGGAGCGTCCGAATTTGACGGCGTTCCCAATCAGGTTGGCCACGACGCGGCGCAGGGCGACCGCGTCGCCTGCCACCGTGGCGTCCCGCACCTCCTCGCCGATCAGGCTGATGGTGGCGCCCTGGGCGGCGTGCTCGGCTACCTCGACGGCGACCAGATCAGCGAGATCGACGGGCGCGCGGGTCGCCTCGACTGCGGTACCGCGGGCAAATCCCAGGGAGGTCTCGATCAGCTCGGTCATGGCGTCGAGATCCGCCACGATCTTCTCCCGGAGCGCCGGCTCGGCCACCCCTTCGGCACGCAGGCGCAGCCGAGTCAGGTAGGTCTTGAGGTCGTGCGAGATCGCCCCGATGAGCAACGAGCGCTCGGCCATGAGGCCGGCGATCCGCTCCTGCATGCCCTGCACCGCCTGGGCGAGGCGCCGAATCTCGGGGGCACCACGCGGAGCGCTGACCTGTTCCGGGGCGCGGCCGTCGAAGCGGGAGACGGCGTCGGTGAGGCGCCGCAGCGGGGCGAGTTCGTGGCGCGTGCCGACCAGCACGAGACCCGCCGCCGCGGCGCCGAGCACCGCCACCCAGAGGCTCAGCGGCTGGCCGAACAGCCACGGCATGAGCGAGCGGTGACGTTCGGCCGCCGTGATCACCACGAACCGGCCGTCGGGCAGCCGGTAGGTCGCCATTGCGAGGCGTCCGACCGGTCCGGTCCGCTCCGCCTTGTCGATGTTGGCCGGGTCGACGCCGCGGCGCAGCAGGGCGGTGTCGGTGTAGGCCTGGACGCGGTCGGCCGGCTCGGTCGTCATTTGGCGAAGCCGGGTTTCGAGCCGGGGCTCGCGGATCAGGTCGGCCGTATCGGGCGGCACATCGATGATCTCAGCGCGCAGCGCCTCACCGCTCACCGCCTTCAGGATGGCCATCCTCTGGGCCGGATCCGCGTCGCGCAGCAGCGTCATGATGCCGGCGGCCTGATCGACGCGCGGGAAGCGCGAGCCGGAGGGCCAACGCTCCTGCCGGCGTTGCCAGTGATCCACGGCCACTGTGGCGAGGACGAGCAGGGAGAGCGCTCCCAGCAGGAGCAGCATGATCCGCCCGAGTAGCCCGACGCGGCCCATCACGCAGTTCCGGAGCGGACCGGTGCAGCCAGGATGTAGCCGGCATTGCGCACGGTCTTGAGCAGGGCAGCGGTCCGGCTGCCCGAGGCGTCGAGCTTGTGCCGAAGGCGGCTGACCTGAACGTCGATGGTGCGGTCGAAGGCGTCGGCGGTCCGGCCGCGGGTCCAGTCGAGGAGCTGGTCGCGCGAGAGCACCCGCTGCGGCCGTGTGACGAAGCAGTGAAGCAGGTCGTACTCGGCGCTGGTCAGCGGGATCTCGGCGGCCGGATCACCCGTGGTCACCGTGCGGGCCGCCAGATCGACAACGAGATCGGCGATGCTCACGCGTTCGGGCGCGGCCTCGGCGGTTGGCACGCCGGTGCCGTGGGCCCGTCGCAGGACGGCGCGGATCCGGGCCAGCAGGACCCGCGGGTTGAACGGCTTCGAAACGTAATCGTCGGCCCCCATCTCCAGGCCGAGGACCCGGTCGATGTCCTCGGCCTTCGCGGTGAGCATGACGATGGGTGGCCCACCGGATTGGCGCAGGCGGCGGCAGATGGACAGGCCGTCCTCGCCCGGCAGCATCCAGTCGAGGACGACGAGGTCCGGTTGAGGCCCTGATCCGAGCAGCCGGTCGAGGCCGGCGGCGCCGTCGAGGGCGACGATACGAAACCCTTCGCCCTCCAGATAGCCGGCGAGCAGGGTACGAATTTCGGCATCGTCCTCGACGATGGCGATGGTGGTGCCCTCGTGCATGGGGCGAGCATAGGGACGGCCGCCGGGACGGCAACGCGAAATTGCACCGTGTCACAAAACGTTACACGGGCTTCCGAGCGCGGCCGGGCGGTCCCCTCGGAGGCACCGCGGAGTTGCCGGCGGCCCACGCCTCACTAACGAGGGCGCTGCCGATCCGGGGCCGCGGCGGAAAGCCGGCCGATGATCGCTCGTCTCGACGCAACCGGCCGCGGCGCCAGTTCTCCCCGACAGGCTCGGAGATCCATCATGAAGACCTATACCATCGCGGCCATTCCGGCGGACGGCATCGGCGTAGAGGTCATCGCCGCCGGCATCGAGGCGCTCGACGTCCTCGCCGAGAAGGCCGGAACGTTCCGGTTCCGCTTCGACCGGTTCGATTGGGGCTCGGATCATTACAAGTCGCACGGGGTGATGATGCCGGCCGACGGCCGCGATCAGATCCGGAACCACGACGCGATCTTCTTCGGCGCCGTTGGCGCGCCGGACGTGCCCGATCACATCACGCTCTGGGGCTTGCGCCTCGCCATCTGCCAGCCCTTCGACCAGTACGCCAATGTCCGGCCGACGCGAATCCTGCCGGGCATCACCAGCCCGCTGCGCAACGTCTCGGGTCCGGAACTCGACTGGGTGATCGTCCGCGAGAATTCGGAGGGCGAGTATGCGGGCGTCGGCGGCCGGGTTCATCAGGGCCATCCGAACGAGGTCGCCACCGACGTCTCGATGATGACCCGATCAGGGGTCGACCGGATCATCCGCTACGCCTTCGCGTTGGCCCGCACCCGGCCGCGCAAGCTGCTCACGGTCGTCACAAAGTCCAACGCCCAGCGGTACGCCATGGTGATGTGGGACGAGATCGCGGCGGAGGTCGCCCGGGATTTTCCTGACGTGACCTGGGACAAGATGCTGGTCGACGCCATGACCATGCGCATGGTCACCAAGCCCGAGACCCTCGACACGATCGTGGCGACGAACCTGCACGCCGACATCCTGTCCGACCTCGCGGCGGCGCTCGCCGGTTCGCTGGGCATCGCGCCGACCGCCAACATCAATCCGGAGCGGACCTTCCCGTCGATGTTCGAGCCGATCCACGGCTCGGCCTTCGACATTGCCGGCAAGGGCATCGCCAACCCAATCGCAACCTTCTGGACGGCGTGCCAGATGTTGGAACACCTCGGCGAGAAGTCGGCGGCCGACCGGTTGATGCGCGCGATCGAACGGGTCACCGCCGATCCGAACCTTCACACCCCCGATCTGGGTGGGCGGGCGACGACGCGGCAGGTCACCGCCGCGGTCATCGCGGCGATCCGGGGCGACAACGCCTGAGGGGCGCAAACCGTCGATCCGCTGCGCGATGATCCAGTCCGTTGATGGCGCGCCCGCTATGAGATCGGGGTCGCGAGATCCGGGCTCGGGGTTCCGCAAGCTCTGCAGAAGCGCTCAAAGGTGCTCTTGCGCTGCGCGCAGGCTGGGCAATGCGCGAAGATGCCCAACCCGCAATGGGGGCAGAAATTCGTGCCCGCGTCGTCGAGGGCGATCGGCCGCTCGCAGCCGGGGCAGGCCTTCTTGGCGAGACGCGCCAGGGCTTGGTCGGTGGCGATCTCGGTGCGCCTCTCCGCGTCCGGACGCGCCTCAACCGCGGCCTGCCGCGCGCGGTAGGCGTGTAGCGCGTTGATCGCCGCGCGGCCCGCCACCAGTGTGACGATCACGCCGACACCGTACTGCACGTAGCCGCCGTAACTCGGCATATACGGCACGAGTTCGACGAAGAAGGCGAAGGCCGCCGCCAGTGCGAAGCCCCAGACGAAGGGCCAGTTGCGGGTGTGACGGCGCTTCAGCAGGAGCCATCCGGCAAGGGCCAGCAGCGGTAGCGTCAGGGCGAGCCGGTAGGCAAAGACGCGCAGCTCCTGGCCGCGCTCGGCTGCATCGAGCCGCTTCTGGGCCACCGCCCGCAGATCGTTGTCCACCCGCAGCTGCGCCGCCTCACGCTCCGACAGGGCGAGGCCCGTCCGCGCCAGGGCCGCGAGGCGCTCCTCGATGGTGCGCTCGGCGGCTTTGAGCGCGTCGAGTTGCTGCGTGCGTGCGATCAGGCCGGGATCCTGGTCGACGCGCTGCGTGGCGTCCCGGGTCTTCAGCCAGTTGGAGAAGGTTTCGCGCGCGCCCTCGGACGCGGACTGAGCGGCCTCGAGGGCGAGCTGGTCCTGCTCGACCTGCCGGCGATTGTCGTCCTGCTCCCGACGGATCTGCTTGAGGGCCTCAGCCGACGACGTCCCCTGGTCGGTGTCGAGGAATTGGTCGAGGGTATAGCGGTGCTCCACCTGGGGTAAATCGCCGACGACGAGCGATCCCAGACCGATGAGGAACCACGCGAAGAGCAGTGCGACGAGCCACAGTGCCAGCGTGAACCAGCGTTCGGAGAGCCTTGAACCGGAACGCACGTGAATCGACCTCGCCGAGAACCCAAGCGGAGCCTTATACCGCGCAGCGTGCATCGGGCCAGGGAAGTCGATCTGGCGGCGGGAGCATCGGGTCGGCGTGCGCCGAACCGATCAGGCTGGGAACTCGGGTGAGCCGCCCAGGACGCCCGCATCCTAGAAACAACAAAGCCCGCCAATACGTCGGCGGGCTGCTGTGAGGTCTTTGGTGCCCAGGACAGAAGTGAAGGAATCCCATGCTGCAGGTGCTTGATGACGTAGCGGGTTGGGGCCCCAGGTAGCATTCCCTGACCCCGGCTATCAGCGATGGATGGCGGGTACGGACCAGCATCATCCGTGCCGATGCGATCTGGGGCGCGGTGGGGCTTATCCTGGAGCACTTTGCGGCCGAAGCGCTTGGCGGCACCGAGATCGCGGCTGGCCGTGAGCAGGATGTCGAACGCCTCGCTGTGCTTGTCGATGGCGCGGTTCACGGCGGCCTGGAAGTGCCGGCGCCGGAGGACGCCGCGAGCGTCTCGCTTCAGCTTGAGAGCAAGCGCGTTCAGGATCATCGGCCGGCTCCGGTGATGGAGCGGCTGCGGCGCCCTTCACTTCAGGTCACACCTACTCCACCAAATGCCGGGACCGGGAATCATATAATCCTCCGGCCGCTGCTCTAAACGCGCCGTTAACCAAGATCAGTGATTTGCCAGATCATTGGTAGCTTCGCGCGGGCTGTACCTTCCGCCGCGCAAGGATGGCAAATTATGCGGCTGATCGTCGGCACCTTGATCGTCTTCGCCTGCGTCTTCGGCAGCTACGCGGCGATGGGTGGCCACTTGGTGGTCCTTTGGCAGCCGTTCGAGTTTGTCATCATCCTCGGAGCAGCGATCGGTGCCTTCATCATCGGCAACACCGGGCCGGTGCTCAAGGCCGTGCCCGCCATGCTGGGCACGCTGGTGAAGGGCCCCAAATACAACCAGCAATCCTATGTCGAACTGCTTGGAATGCAATATTCACTGTACAAGCTTGCCAAGCAGAAGGGTTCGATGGCGCTCGAGCCGCACATTGAAGATCCGAGCCAGTCGACGCTGTTCAACGCCTTTCCGACCTTTGCAGCAAACCATCACGCGGTCGAGTTCGTCTGCGACTACATGCGTATGGTGACGCTGGGCGCTAACAACGTCCACGAGATAGACGCTCTCATGGATGAGGAACTTGAGACGCACCACCAGGAGCAGGAGCGTGTCGTTTCGGCCATGCAGTCGCTCGCCGACGGAACACCGGCGCTCGGCATCGTCGCTGCCGTACTCGGCGTTATCAAGACGATGGGAGCGATCAAAGAGCCGCCGGAGGTGCTGGGACATCTGATCGGCGGCGCGCTCGTAGGCACCTTCTTTGGCGTTTTCGTCGCCTATGGCTTCTTCGGGCCCATGGCGCAGTCGCTCAAGAGCCTCTTCGAGGCCGAATCCAAATACTACCTATCACTCAAGGCTGGCCTGCTCGCCCACATCGCCGGGCAGCCGCCGGTAATGGCGGTGGAATTTGCCCGCAAGTCTCTGATGAGTGACGTCCGCCCGACCTTCAACGAAGTGGAAGCGGCAACCGCCGCTCTTCCCGCCCAGAATTGACCCGATATCCGACAGGGATGCGATGACCACGATCATCATCAAGAAGGTCAAGAAGGCCGCCCACGCGCATCACGGCGGGGCCTGGAAGATCGCCTATGCGGACTTCGTGACCGCCATGATGGCGTTCTTTCTGCTGATGTGGCTGATCAGCATGACGACGCAGGAGCAAAAGATCGGCTTGGCGGAATACTTCTCGCCGGCGGCTTTGAGCCCTGCGACCAGTGGCGCTGGCGGAATACTGTACGGCTCCGCCCTAGACACTTCAGGCAACAAGCCATCCACCCCCCGCGACGCGGAGAGGGGCTCTGCCGAGCGGGAGGACAGAGCGCGCCAGACTAGTCCGGGCCGCGCCAGCGATCTCGATGCCAGCCGCCCGGCCGCCAGCGTGGAGGCCAACTACAGCGCCATAGCCAGCCTCCGGCAGGCGCTCCAGTCGATGCCCGACATTGCCGAGTTGTCCCGTAACATCGTGATCGAGCCGACCAAGGAGGGCGTGAACGTTTCCCTCGTGGACCAGGACGGCCGCTCCATGTTCCGCGAAGGCTCTGTCGAAGCCTACGACCGCACCCGTCGCGTGCTGGAGGCGCTCGCGCCCGCCATGCGGCGGCTGCCCAACCGCCTGTCCATAACCGGCTACACGGCCGCCACGCGCCCAGGCCTGGGGCGGGCCGTCGAACCCTGGAACCTCTCCGCCGGGCGTGCGCTCGCCGTGCGCGAGATCCTGTCGGGTGCCGGGGTTCCCAACGACAACTTCGCTTCCGTGGTGGGACGCGCCGACACCGAGCCGGTTTTCCCCGACAATCCCTACCTCGCGCCGAACCGACGGGTGACGATCACTCTCCTGAATGCGAGCCCGCCAGTGCCCCCGAACCTTCTTCGCTGACGACGATAAGCCTCGTCCCTGCGGTTTACCCCGCTCGGAGTGGTGCGCCCACACACCTCGCAGCGCGGCGACCGCGGCACCAACGCGGATGCGCATCTGCGACCTGGCCAAGAGCCGGGTGCGCTACGGCTATTTCCGGATCTACATCCTGCTGCGCCGGGAGGGCTGGCGGGTGAACCATAAGAGGGTCCACCGCCTCTACCGGGACAAGCGCCTCAGCCTGCGGCTCAAGCGACAGCGCCGGCATGTCAGTGCAGCACAGCGGGAGCGTCAGCCTGCGGCACTCCGGCCGAACGAGCGCCGGTCGATGGACTTCGTCTCCGACGCACTGTTCGATGGCCGCGGGGTGCGAGCCCTGACGGTCGTCGAAGCATTCATGCGCGAGGCTCTGGCGATCGAGGCCGACCAGGGCATCAAGGGCTAGCAGGTCGTGGCGGTCGTCGCCCGCTTGGCAGTCTTTCGGAACAGCGCAACCTACACGCGGACGGCCAACCGGGCTCGGATGGCCCGTGAAGCGCGAAGAACCCCCGCACCCTCGGATCAGGAGTCCCAACCCTCAGAAACAACAAAGCCCGCCAATGCGTTGGCGGGCTGCTGTCAGGCATTTGGTGCCCAGGAAAGGACTCGAACCTTCACCTCTCGCGAGACTGGTACCTGAAACCAGCGCGTCTACCAATTCCGCCACCTGGGCTCGCCGTCGGCCACTGGCCGGCGACGGCTCCGTTTAGGCAACGGAGCCGTCGCCGTCAATCGGGATTTCAGCCCTGCGGCCACTCCCGGATGTCGACGAAGCGTCCGGCCACCGCCGCGGCGGCCGCCATGGCCGGCGACACGAGGTGCGTGCGCCCACGCGGCCCCTGACGGCCCTCGAAGTTGCGGTTCGACGTCGAGGCGCAGCGCTCGCCCGGACGCAGCTTGTCCGGGTTCATGCCGAGGCACATGGAGCAGCCCGGCTCGCGCCAGTCGAAGCCCGCCGCCTTCAGGATCTTGTCGAGACCCTCGGCCTCAGCCTGCGCCTTCACGAGCCCGGAGCCCGGCACGATCATCGCCGACACGCCGTCATGCACCTTGCGGTCACCGACGACCCGCGCGACCTCGCGAAGATCCTCGATGCGACCGTTGGTGCAGGAGCCGATGAAGATCCGGTCCAGGGTGATGTCGGTGATCCGGGTGCCCGGCGTCAGGCCCATATAGGCGAGCGCCTTCTCCTTGGACTGCCGCTTGTTCTCGTCGGCGATCTCGGACGGATCCGGCACGCGGCCCTGGATCGAGATCACGTCCTCGGGGCTCGTCCCCCAGCTCACCAGCGGCGGTAGATTGGCCGCGTCGAGGCGAACCTCGCGGTCGAAATGCGCGCCCGCATCGGTGACGAGACTCTCCCAGTAGCGGCGGGCCGCGTCGAAGGCCGCGCCCTTCGGCGCCTTCGGACGGTCCTTCACATAGGCGAAGGTCGTCGCGTCGGGGGCGACCATGCCGGCACGGGCCCCGCCCTCGATCGACATGTTGCAGATCGTCATCCGGCCCTCCATCGAGAGGGCGCGGATCGCCTCGCCGGCATACTCGATGACGTGGCCGGTGCCGCCGGCGGTCCCGATCTCGCCGATGATCGCCAGGATGATGTCCTTCGCGGTCACGCCGGGCGGCAGCGTGCCGTCGACGGAGACGCGCATGTTCCTGGCCTTGCGCTGCACCAGTGTCTGGGTGGCGAGCACGTGCTCGACCTCCGAGGTGCCGATGCCGTGGGCCAACGCCCCGAAGGCACCGTGCGTCGAGGTGTGGGAATCGCCGCAGACGATCGTCTGGCCGGGCAGCGTGAAGCCCTGCTCAGGTCCGATGATGTGGACGATGCCCTGGCGTCGGTCGAGGGCGTCGTAGAACTCGATGCCGAAGTCGCGCACGTTCTCGGCGAGCGCCTCGAGCTGCGTGCGGCTCTCGGGATCGTCGATCCCCTGCGAGCGGTCTGAGGTCTGGACGTTGTGGTCCACGACGGCCAGCGTCTTCTCCGGATGGCGCACCTTACGGCCGGCCACGCGGAGACCCTCGAACGCCTGCGGACTCGTCACCTCGTGCACGAGGTGCCGGTCGATGTAGAGGAGGCTGGAGCCGTCCGGCTGGACATCGACGACGTGGTCGTCCCAAATCTTGTCGTAGAGGGTGCGCGGGCTGGTCATCGGTCTTCGTCTTCGGCGAGTGGGGTCGGTGCAGAACTCTCGCGATGATGCGTGATCCTTAGTAGGCATCGCGCGCGGTTTTCGAAAGAGGCGAGCCCTGTGCCGGTCGATGGGCCGCCCGGCTGATCCGTGCGGGTGTCACCAAGGTGTCACCGCCGGTGGCGTCGGCGCGCTGGCGCGTCACCCCGCACAGGCTCTATGCCGGGACGGGGAGACGGCCTGCACTGACGAACGGCCGAACGTGGGAGTGAACGATGGCTGAAGCCCCGGTCGAGATCCTGTTGCTCCGGAAGATGCACCCGCTCGTGGAGAAGGCCTTCGCTGGACGGTACGGGGTCCACCGGCTGGCGGACGCCGCGGATCCTGAGGCGCTGCTCGCCGAGATCGGGCCGCGGATCCGCGCGCTCTGCGTCGGCGGCGCGGTCGACGGGGCGCTGATGGACCGGCTGCCGAACCTCGAGCTGATCGCGAATTTCGGGGTGGGCTACGACGCCGTCGACGCCGCCGGGGCGCAGCGGCGCGGCATCATCGTCACCAACACGCCGGATGTCCTCACTGACGAGGTCGCCGACCTCGCCCTCGGCCTCGTCCTCGCCACCCTGCGGCGGATCCCCCAGGCCGACCGCTACCTGCGGGCCGGCCACTGGCCCAAGGCGCCCTTCCCGCTCACGGCGTCCCTGCGCGGGCGGCGGGTTGGCATCCTTGGTCTCGGCCGGATCGGGCGGGCAATCGCCCACCGCCTGGAGAGCTTCGGCGTCGAGATCGACTATCACGGCCGCAGCCGGCAGGCGGACGTCCCCTACACGTATCACGATACGTTGATCGGCCTCGCCCGCGCGGTCCATATCCTGATCGTGGTGGCGCCCGGCGGCGCCGACACGCGAAATCTGGTGAACGCAGCCGTGCTGGAAGCGCTCGGCCCCGAGGGCATCCTGATCAACGTCGCCAGGGGCACCCTCGTCGACGAGGCGGCACTGACCGCCGCCTTGAAGGCCGGGACGATCATGGGCGCCGGCCTCGACGTGTTCGAGAACGAGCCGCACGTACCCGCAGACCTCGCCGCCCTCGACAACACGGTGCTGCTGCCGCATGTCGGCTCGGCATCCGAGCACACCCGCGCGGCGATGGCCCAACTCGTCGTCGACAACGTCGTCTCTTGGTTCGAGGGACGGGGTCCGCTGACGCCCGTCGCCGAGACACCCTGGAGACCGACCGCGTGAGACAGGCTCTGGCCGCCCTGCTGGCCGCATCGGCGCTGATCGCGATCGCCGCGATCGTCCGACCGGCAGCCGCCCAGGACGTGCCCGCCGCCGCCGAAGAGGCCGCTCCCCCGCCTCCGCCCCCGCCCGCGGGGACGCTCGCGGCGCCTCCGGTTCCGGTCGCACCGCCGAGCCTGCCCGACAGGCTCGGTCAGGTGCCGGGAACCTGGGACCTGTCCCGGGACGGAACCAACCGCCGCTGCGTCATGACGCTGGTGCTCGACAGCGGCGAGGCGGGGCAGCGGCTGCGTTTCCCGGCCGGATGCCGCCGGGCCCTGCCGGTCCTGAACGCGGTCGCCGGCTGGCTCTTCGTCGACGGCGCGGTCCGCCTCGTCGACCGCAACGTCCGCCCGGTCCTCGACTTCGCCAAGCGGCCGGACCAGCGCAGCCTCGTGGCGCAGGCCGAGGGCGGCGAGGGCTACAGTTTCGTTCCCCTCGACATCGTCGCGATGCGACCGGCCGATGCGGTGGCCGCGCCCGAGACCGCGCCGGCTAATCCGACGAGCTCCTCCCCGCTCCAGACCGCGGCTCCGGTCCCGGCTGAGCTGCAGCCCGCGGCGACCGTCTCGGCGGGGCCTGCGCCCGGCCTCTACGCCCTCGATCGCGTCCAGCAGCGCGATACATGCCGGATCACCCTCGACGGGAGCGGCGGCGGCGTGCACATCGTCCCGGGCTGCCACGACAGCGGCCTGGAAGTCTTCGACCCGGTGCGCTGGCGTTACGTGAACGGTCGGATGACATTGACCGCCAAGCGCGGCCACAGCATCGACCTCGTGCCGAGCGGCGACGGCCGCTGGCGGCGCGACCCGGAGGTCGGCACCGCCTTCGTCCTGCGCCGCGTCGACTGACCACAGAGCGGACCGGCGCCCGGAACCTCGAGACCGCCGGTTGATGCGTCAGCGGATTCGCCCGCGGCCGTCCTGCACGGGGAGCATCCGCTCCAGAAGTCCGTCCCGCCGGACTATCAGGTGCCATGCCGTCCCGGCGACGTGCAGCAGGACCAGGGCGTACACGAGCCACTGGCCGAAGACGTGGATTGACTCGAAGACCTTCTGGCTCGCGTCGTCCTTCGGGAGCCCCGGGATCGTGAACAGCCAGAAATACGGCGTGTCGCGCCCGGACAGCGCGCTCAGCAGGTAGCCGCTGATCGGCATGATCAGGAAGATCGCGTACAGCAGGTAGTGGTTGACGCGCCCGATCAGCGTCAGGAGCCGGGGCGCCTGCGGGTCCGGCGGCGCGGGCCGGACCATCCGCCAGACGATCCGCAGGACCACGATCGCCAGGATCGTCAGGCCGACCGACTTGTGCAGCACGAACATGCTGCCCTTGGCGGGCGTCGGCGGCAGGCTGATGGCGACCCAGGCGAGCGGAAGCACGGCCAGGACCAGGGCGGCGTTCAGCCAGTGCAGAGCCTGCGACACCGGATGGTAGCGCGGCATTCCGGAAGCCGTGACGTAGGTGGCGGGCAGCGCGGTTGGCGCCGCCTTGCCGGCCAAGATCGAAGAGCCTGACATGATCCCTCGCGGATGAGCGTGGTCCGTCTCCGATCTAGGGCCCGCCGCAGGCCGGGGGAGTCTCCCGTCAGGCGGATGCGCCGGTCGCGGACGTCCGCGATACGTCGAGCAGGGCGGCGAGCTCTGCGGCCGCTGCGCGAAGCCTAACCGCCACGGTCTCGTCGACGATGCGGCCGTCTACCAAGTCGTCAGAGCCGGCATAGACCGAGGTCGGTGCGACATGAGCCGCGAAGAAGCCAAACAGCGGCCGGAGCCCATGCTCGACCACGAGGGCGTGGCGCAGGCCGCCGCCCGTCGCAGTCAGCGCCACCGGCATACCGATCATCCGGGCTGGATCGACGAAGTCGAAGACGTGCTTGAACAGCCCGGCATAGCCGCCCTGATAAACCGGCGTGCCGACGATCAGGGCGTCCGCCCCCTCGATCGCCTCGATGAGGCGCGCTGCGGGCGCCGACAGGTCGTCGCGCTGCGTCGCGCCGAGGCCTGGGCCGGCATCCATGAGGTCGTAGACGGCGAGATCGATCCCACGCAGGCGCCCGAGCTCGGCACCAAGGGCCTCGACCAGGATGCGGGTGCGCGAGGGCCGCTTGGCACTGCCCGAGAAGGCGACGACGCGGGCACGGCTCGGCTTCACACTCGACTCGACACTCACCACGAAACCTTCCGCCGCAGCACGCCCCGATCCGGGCCTTCAAACACTCTGGCGCATGCGCGGCACGCGACACGAGTCGATTCGACGGTAACGCATTCCCGCGCCGGATAAAGCCTCGGCCGGGCCGCGTGGGCTGCGGTCCGGCGTGACCGTCTCGACGAGTCCGTCATCCGCGGAGCCGCCAGACATGGCTGCGCTTGATCTCGGCATCCTCGAGTGCGCGCGAGACCGGCACCGCGTAGGTCGCGAGGCAGTCGAGGCGGTTCCGCGGCAGGTAGGTGCGGCCCGGATCGCCAATCAGCACCGTGACGCCGCGCGCCTGCAGGCCGACGAGCCAGGCGATCACGGCCTCGGCCAAGTCGCGCTCGTAGAACACGTCGGCGGCCAGGACGAGATCGACCTGCGGATCCGTGACGAGGAGATTGTCGGAGACGGCCGCAATTCGGTCGCCGACGCCGTTGGCCGCGGCATTCAGCTGGATCGCCGCCATGGCGTAGGGGTCGAGATCGCTGGCGACGACGTGGCGCGCCCCGGCGCGGGCCGCCGCGATCGCTACGAGGCCGGACCCCGAGGCGAAATCCACGACGCGCGCCCCGTCCGCGACGTCCGGGTTGTCAAGGACGTAGCGGGCGAGCGCCTGGCCGCCCGCCCAGGCGAACGCCCAGAACGGCGGCGGCAGCCCGATCTCCTGCAATTCCTCCTCGGTGCGCTGCCAAAGATCCGTCGCCTCGTCGGCGACGTGCAGGCGGATCTCGGGCGCATGGGGGACAGGCAGCAGGCGGGTATTGGTGCGGATGAAGGCGGCTGGATCGTCCGGTACGCGCACGATCAGGCGTCCAGCAGGTCGCGCCACACGGCGCGGACTTGGTCGGTCACCGCGTCCTCGGTGAAGCCCCCGGTCTCGATCCGGGCCCGCGCGGCCGCGCCCAGGCCGGCGACGAGACCGGCATCGCCGCTCAGGCGTACCAGGGCGGCGGCCAAAGCCGGCGCGTCGTCGGGGGGAACCAGCAGGCCCTCGACGCCGTCGCGCACGAGGCTGCGGCAGCCCGGAACGTCGGACGCGACCAGCGCCCGGCCGCAGGCGGCCGCCTCCAGCAGCGTCCGCGGCAGGCCCTCGCCGCCGCGGGAGGGCAGGCAGGCGACGTGGTGACCGGCCCAGACCGCCGCCACGTCGGTCGTCGGCCCGTGCCAGACGATGCCGTCGCGGCTCCAGGCGCGCAGGGTGTTGGCGTCGATCGCCCGCCGGTTCGATGGGTCCGGCGCGCCGTACAGCGCCAGCTCCACCGGCGCGCCCTGGGTCCGGGCGAGACGGACCGCCTCGACGGCGACGTCGATCCCCTTCGACCAGAGCATCCGGGCGACGACCGCCACCCGCAGCGGCGGCATCGGCGGCAGCGGTTGCGGGACGAGGATCGCGGGATCGACGCCGGCGCCGCCCACCACGGTCACCGACCGGTCGAGCGGATCGAGGCCCAGCGCCAGGGCGTCGTCGGGATTCTCGAACAGGAAGCGCGTCCGGGACGAGGCCAGTGGTCCCCGGATCAGCGCGCGCAGGGCGAGGCGCGTAGCCCGCCCGAGCCGGTCGCTCCGGGCTCCGACGAGGCCGAGGCCGGTCAGGGCGAAGACCCGGGACGGGATGCCCGCCATGGCGGCGGCTGTGCCGCCGACCAGGATGCCGCGCAGGGCGATGCAGTGGACGATGTCGGCCTTCAGCGCCTTGAGGATCGCCGCGAGCTGCCCGGCCGCGTAGCCGGCGGCCATGGGGTTGAGGCTCGCCCGCTCGGCCTCCAGGGGGACGACCTGCGCGCCGGTCGCCTCGATGGCGGCCCGGTGCGCGCGGACCCGCGTCACCACCGCGACCGAGAGACCCATGCCGATGGCGGCGCGGGCCATCGGCAGGAAATGCGAGGCGAAGAACCAGTCCTCGGTCACCACGAAGACCAGGCGGCGCATTGGAACGGGCATATTCCCGGGGGCGGCATCGGACTGCATCCGCCCCCTCTAGCACGACGGCGGGGCTCGTCCTGCGGCGGATGTGCAGGCCCGGAACGGCGGTCCCGTGCCGCCGGTTGTCCAAGGCCGTCTCGCCCGGCGTGGCAGCCGGGCGGCGTCGATGGGAGGGGCTGTTCATGGCGTGTGTCGAGACGGCGGAGAGCGGCGGAGACCTCCGCGCCGCGGCCGAGGAGGCCGGGCTCGTCTACGTCGATGACGGCCGGCCCGGGCTGACCCGCCGCCGCAGCGGCACCGGCTTCCGCTACCTCGACGCGAAGGGCGCGCCGGTGCGCGACAAGGCGGTGCTGGCCCGCATCCGCAGCCTCGCGATCCCGCCGGCCTACACGGACGTCTGGATCTGCCCCCGCCGCAACGGCCACATCCAGGCGACGGGCCGCGACGCCAAGGGACGCAAGCAGTATCGCTACCATCCGGACTTCCGGCAGGCGCGCGAGGCCAACAAGTTCTCGCGGATCATGGCCTTCGCCGACGCGCTGCCCGGGATCCGCCGGCGCGTTGACGCCGACATGAAGCGGCCGGGCCTCTCCCGCGACAAGGTGCTGGCCACCGTTGTCCACCTGCTCGAGACCACGCTGATCCGCGTCGGCAACGACGACTACGCGCGGACCAACAAGAGCTACGGCCTGACGACCCTGCGCGATCCCCATGTCCGGATCGAGGGGGCGGCCCTGTCGTTCCGCTTCAAGGGCAAGAGCGGCAAGACCTGGGACGTGTCGCTGAAGGACCGGCGGGTCGCCCGGATCGTGAAGGCCTGCCAGGATCTGCCGGGCCAGGAGCTGTTCCAGTATCTCGACCCGGACGGCACCCAGCGCGACGTCACCTCCTCGGACGTGAACGCGTATCTGCGCGAGATCACCGGCGAGGACTTCACCGCCAAGGATTTCCGGACCTGGGCCGGCACCGTGCTGGCGGCGCTGGCGCTGCGGGAGTTCGAACATTTCGACAGCGAGGCGGGGGCCAAGCGCAACATCCGCACGGCCATCGAGAGTGTCGCCAGCCGTCTCGGCAACACGCCGACGATTTGCCGCAAGTGCTACATCCACCCGCACATCCTCGACAGCTATCTGAAAGGCGGCCTGCTCCTGCAGGTCAAGGATGCAGTCGAGTCCGAGCTGAGCGAGGATCTCTCCCGTCTGCGGCCCGAGGAAGCGGCTGTGCTCGGGCTGCTGCAGGCGCACCTGTCCGCCGCCGAGGACGAAGCCAAGGCCGGTGAGGTGATCAAATCGGCAGGTGCGCGCGGAAGGGGGTCGCAGAAGCCGCGGGACAAGGCGGCGCCGGCAGCCGCCAAGTCTCACGGTTCCGAGCCTGGGCCGAAGACGAAGCGGGCATCTTCGGCCCGGCGGTCGGCCGTGGCCGCCTAGGAGACAGTCCCTGCGAGATCACCTGGACGCCCGTCAGTGCCGGGACTGGTTGTCGTTGCCCGGCGAGCGGCTGTCGGTGCCGCGCCGGACCTGCTCGCCGGTCTCGACCACGGGTGCCAGCCCGAGCTGACGGGCAAGGGAGACCAGATCCTTCAGACGTCCAGTCTGGGTCTTACGCCGAAGGTTGAGTCGGTGGGTCTCCACTGTGCGGACGCTCAATGCCAAGCGCCGCGCGACTTCCTTGTTGCTGAACCCAGAGCTGAGGAAACGCAGAACCTCCGCCTCGCGGGGCGTGAGCCCGAGGCTGTCGCCCACTTCCGCCGGCATGGCCACCGGCTGCTCCGGGGGAACCAGGCAATCCGAGCCCTCCGCCAGGGCGAGCAGCGCCGCGCCGAGCTCGCGAGGCGACTTGGAGCGCGCCACGAAGGCGTCGGCACCCGCGGCCAGCAGGGTGCGAAGGTCATCCGCGGTGAGGGCACCGAAGGCGACCAGCGTGCGGAGGTTCGGCTGCCGCTCCTTCAGGGCGACGATGCGGGCGAGACCATCGGCCAGCCGGATCTCGTCGAGAAAGACCAGGGCGACGTTGCTGCCGGCTTCGGCGCGATCGAGATCGGCCTCGCTGATGGTGTGGAACTCGGGCATGTGCTCCAAAGTGGCGCGCACCGTCGCGCTCAAGTCCTCCGGCTCATCCAGGATCAGGACGCCAACGGCCGTACTCATGACCTTGCACCTCTCTCTCCCGGCTTGATACAGGCGGCTGGGATCGAAGGCGAAGTTCCAAGATCCATTCCATCTAGAACTGACGAATATTAAGCTTTATATTGGCAAAATCGCTGCCTCGAGACGGATACTCGGTGGATCGATGCGCCAACTCGGGACGAAGGCGGGACATCCCTGGGCCGACTGTGCCAAAATGGGCCAGCCGCTTTACTTCAGCCTGCGACGGCGCGGACACGATCGCCCTGATCGATCACGACACGGTTTCGGCCTCCAGCTTTGGTCGCGGAGAGGGCAACATCCGCCCACTTGACCAAATCCGCGACGCTGTCGCCGGGCTGACATGTGCTGGCGTCCGAAGCTGCAGCTCAGCCCAATCGGGCCACGTGCCCCGCGGATTTGCAGGGCCTGGATCCACGTCCGCAGGCGCTCGGCATGCGCCGCCTCCGCGAGGCACAGCACGGTAGGATAACGGCGAATTCCTCACCGCCAAGACGCCCGGCGATCCCCTCCCCCGCGCGCTGATCGGCCACAGCCTTGATCGCCAAGTCGCCGACATCGTGGCCGTGCTCGTCGTTGATGCGCTTGAAAAGACCGATATCGAGGAGGATCGCCAAAACGGCGCCGGTCCACCGGCTCTGCTCCACGGCACCGCGCGCGGTTGAAGAAGGTGTGCCGATTGTAGGATCCGGTTAGCGGATCCGTCTCGGCGAAGCGGATCAATTCAACACCCAGTGGAGCTCACCCCTGTATGAGCGTGGCCATTACCACTCCGGATCGACGCTATATCGTTGTTCGCGAACGTCTGTGGCGACGCGCGAATCCCGACCTGCCGGAAACCTGCCGGACCGCACTGGTGAAGCGCCTGATGACGGCGCGACGGGGCGTGAAGGAGGCCAAGCAGTCCGAGCGGGCGGGCGAGCCGAGCGCCGCGGACGCGCTTGCTTCCGCCAGAGCCGAGGTTGACGCGGCGAAGATCGCGCTCGGCGAGCGCGGGCCGGTCTGGTGGACGGACGGCGCCCCCGATTTCAACCGCCACCTCGTCCGCAACACGCCCTACGCGGCGTGGTTCGCGGCGCTCAGCGCCGGGGGACCTGAACCGCGATGATCCGAGCCCCCGCTGCCGGGTCGGCGACGACGGCGCGCCCACCGCGGTGAAGATGGGGGGCGGCATTGATCACCGTCAGGGTCGGCTGGGCCGCCGGAGCGGCCGGGATGCCCGACACTGTCGGGACGCCGTAGGTGCCGTAGCTCCAGGGGCTGGGCACGATCTGGGTCGGACGCGGCACGCGGGTCAGCGGGGCGCCGATATAGGTGCCGCGCACGAACTCGCCGGCGAACCCCGGATCACCGGCATAGCCGGGCGCGTAGGCGACCGGTGCGTAGGGATCAGCGCTCCGAAAGGTCTGCGCTGAAGCGGGCGTTGCCGCGGCGAGGACGAGCAGGGTTAGGATCATCCGGTTCGCCATGGGCCGGCTCCGATGGGTGTCGGCGCGCGGTCCGCGCCGGATGCGAGGCCAACGGGCCGGATCACCCGCCGTTCCGCGTCTCCAGTCGTGCAGAGTGCGTAACAGGGCCGTCTGCCCAGCCAATAGGCCCCGCGTGCGGACCGGTTACCGGCAGGTGGTGATCCGCCTGACAACCCAGCCCTCGCCCTCGATCCATAGGCGACGGCGCGCCCGGCTGCAGGTGGCGTCGTCGTCACGCTCCACCGAGGCGGGATGAACCTGCGGATTGGCTTCGGCGACCTTGGTCTCGGCCGGGCCGTTGGCGGCCTCGGCCGCGAGCGGCACGGCCAGCATGGCGGCGCCGGCTGCGGCGGCAGCGATCGTACAGAGTCTCATGGGGAAATGCGCCCTGCGGCCGTGCTTGGAGGTTTGGTCCATGAATGCACGGGCCGAGGGTTCGGTTGCATCGATGGCGGCGGCCCGTGCACCAGCTCACATCCCCGGCTGCGCGCCCGGCTACGCGCCCGGCCACAACGCTTAGACTTCCCGCCTTTCACGGGTAAGGAAGAACAAAACCGGACGCGCCGGTGCCCAGCCGTCCTGCGAGGCCGTCGATCGCGGGCCGCGCGGCACGGTCCACGAAGCAGGGTTCATGAGCAAGCCGAAGCCACCGACCAACGCGCTCCTGACGCCGGAGAAGCGCACCGAAGACGTGGATCAGACGATCCGCCCGCTGAGCCTGTCCGAGTTCATCGGTCAGCGGGCGGCGCGGGCGAACATGCAGGTGTTCATCGAGGCGGCGAAGAAGACGGGTCAGGCGCTCGACCACGTGCTGTTCGTCGGCCCGCCGGGACTGGGCAAGACCACGCTCGCCCAGATCGTGGCGCGCGAGCTCGGCGTGAACTTCCGCTCGACCTCCGGGCCGGTCATCGCCAAGGCCGGCGATCTGGCCGCCCAGCTC
>Ga0316227_1001063_pt1 | contig 32221 bp, 23 predicted proteins | sample TBH18019metaG_FD_206012 | JGI IMG/M metagenome (GOLD analysis project Ga0316227, IMG submission 206012) | Freshwater microbial communities from Trout Bog Lake, Wisconsin, USA - TBH18019 | ecosystem: Environmental > Aquatic > Freshwater > Lake > Hypolimnion/Profundal zone | place: USA: Wisconsin... | reverse complement strand
GGCGGGTGGCGGCTCCAGGCGATTCCTGCTGCACGGCGTGCAACTCGCCGGCCGCCGGAATCGAAAGCTGCTGATCATCGGGCATGATGATGATTACCGGCCCGGTCAGGGTGCTTTGCTTATCCACAACACTGGCGGGACGCCCGACTAGACGGAGGCTGGTCTTGCCATCTTTCACGTTTACCAGCAGGTCGTCGGCGGTGGCGGTCGTGGCATCCTTGGTAACCACAACGACATTTTCGTGGGCGGCCAGGCTCTGCAACGCCAGGTCCATGACCGGTTCGGTCGAAGCCGGGTGGGTGGCCGGCGCCGGCGACGGACCAGCTTTGCCGACGGCTCCCTTGGAAACCACAGTCGCCTCCAGGTGCCCGGACTGCAGATCCCAGTCGGGACTTATAGCGTGGACTTTGCCATCGGCGTTGATGATCTGCGGGACCAGACGTCCATTGTCCATCGTGGTCGCTACCGCCAGATTGTCGCAGTGGATATCCTGGTTTTGTTGCTTGTCGCCGACCATAACGCAATGGACGTTTCCGACGGCCTGGAGATGCTTGAGCCCGGTCTGGCCCATGGCGATAGCTGGCCGCGTGGAGGCTGGCGTAACCGGCTGCGATGCCGGGACAAGCTCCGCAGGTTGGGCGGCCAGAGCGGCCGGTGCGGTCGTGGACGGCGCCACCGGGGCGAACGCCAGTTCCAGGCTGTCGCTGTCAAGTTTCATCTGCGGATGGTCGACTTTCACTTTGCCGACAAGCTCGGCGCGGGTGAGCGCAGATTTTGCTCCGGGCGCCGACTGCGTGAAGTCAAATATCCCCTGGTCGGACCAGGCGGCGGTCATGGGCGCGGAGCCTTCGGCCTGATTGGGCATGATCGCCGTACTGGGACCTTCCAGGCGGCAACGCTGCAGTAGTTCTTTGGGTTGGGTGAACGCCAGCGCGCCGGTGTGGATCACGCTCTTGCCGCGGGCATCCAGCATGGTCATCACCAGGGGAATGTTCTGCCCCTCCCTGCCTTCACGGGCATACACACTGCGGTCCTGGCTGTGATAGCTCAACACCGCGCAGCTGATCTCGGAGCCCTGCTGCCGGGCCACCACCGGACCACCCTTGAAGGAAACGATGGAATCTCCTTGAGCAATCATCTCCGGCGTGGGCGATGGCTTAACGATGAGTTTGCCGGTCCAATAAACTATCAGCGGCGTCTCGGCCGGCTGGGTGGCAGGCTCCGTCGCGGCCGGCGCCGGTTCCGAAACGTGGGCGCGATGCGCTTGATCGCTGGGTTGGCCACCCACGCCGCCGTCATGTGCGGTCGCATCAGCCGCTGGCTGCGTGGCCGAAGAATCCGCGGGTTGCGTGGCTGGAGATTTCTGGGATCCCATCGGAAAATCCACGGCCATCTCGTCCGCCGTCACCAATTGCTCCTCGCCCTGCACAATCCGCACCTTGTCCAGGAAAGTGGCCCGGTAGACGTGGATCTCCTCGGCAGGCTGGCTGGGGAGGCTGGAGGGCGACGGCTGGTGCGATCGATGATGCTCACCTGTCCTTGCCGGGCGGCTGGATGGGACATCCGCGGCCAGCATGATGGGCACAGGACCGGCAAGACCTAGAAGGCGGACCGGACCACCAACAGGACTAGAATCCCAATATCCCCCCTCCTTCCTTCCCCCGGCGTACATGGGAATGGGGCAAATGATGCCTCGGGCCGGGGCCAGAAGCAGTTGGGCTGGCGCCAGCGCTGTCATCTGGGACGCTGGCATGGAAGTCGGAGTCGGTGGCGCCGAAGGTGTTCCGTTGGCGCCGGTGAATTTTCCCGGATGTTTCACGACCAGGTGGTCGCCGTGGGCGATTTCCAGCGATTGCAGCCGGTTGTCGCGTTCGTTCCACAGAATGTTCAGGCCGCGGCCATAGAAGTCATAGTCCTGGCCGATCATGCGCACCGGAACCTGGTCCTTGGGAACCACAACCCCGCTTCCATCGACGTAATACTCGGTGAATATCTGCAACCGTTCGTTGATGAACGAGGCGTTATCCAGGTAGATGGTCAACAGCAGACGATTCGCTTCCGGGCAAGCCGTGCGGTCGTCCCAGAGCGTGACCTGGACGTCCTTCAGTTCGCCGCGCGTGGGTGCCTGCTGCGGCTGCTTCTGGCCCAGCGGCGTAGGTCCGCTCGGCGCTGCCGGCATGCTGATCAGACCGGTTGCCCCGTCGATCCGCAGCCGCTGATCATCCTTCAGAAAGAACTCCGCCACGGCCTTTTGAACACGGTAGCGCCCGTCGCGCTGGGGATCGCAGCGATCATATTTATACTGAGATGCCACCTCCCCATGGGAATCGAACATCTGCAGCCAGCCATCTTCGGTCTGGCCTATGGGGCCGTTCTTGCCGCCCGGCTGCATGTCGTAGGTGCGGGTGGTGGCGCTGGGTTCGGCTACCGGACCATGCCTGGACGGGCCCGACTGCGTCCACCAATAGGCCAGATAGCCCATAGTAAGAACGAAAAGCGTGACAACGACAAGGATGAAAGATCGCAAATTCACTCCACGTCAAACATCTTCAGCACCACCAGGTCCTGCACGTCGATCAGCCCCAACGGGCGGTTGTCATCATCCACCACCGGAAGTTCGTCAATGCGATAGCGCTTCATCACCCCCAGAGCCTCGCTGGCCAAAGCCTGGCCGTTGATGCGCTTGGGAGAGCGCGTCATGACCTGGCCTATCGGCCTCCGCAGGGCGGCGTCGCTCTGGTCGGTGACCAACCGGCGCAGGTCGCCATCGGAAAAAATGCCGCTGAGCCGGCCGGCCGCATCCACCAGGATCACCGCTCCGCTGCGCCGCTTGATGGCGCTGACTTCGTGGAGCACCTGCCCCACACGCAAGGTTTCCGAAGCCACCGGCAGGTTTTCCCCCAGACGGAACGTCATGGCCTCGCACACTTTTATGAGCTTACGCCCAAGCTGCCCGGCGGGATGGAAGAGGGCGAAATCCTCGGCAGTGAAATTCCGCAGTTTCATTACGCTCAGGCACAACGCATCCCCCATGGCCAGCATGGCGGTGGTCGAGGCGCTGGGAGCCAGGCCCAGCGGACAGGCCTCGGTGATTTTGCCCAGAGTCAGAACCACATCCGCGGCGCAACCCAGGGCACTGGACCGCAAGGAGGTAATGGCCATGACCGCATGCCCCAGTTTCTTCACCAGGCTTACCATCCGCATGATTTCATCGGTTTCGCCGGATTCGGACAGAACCACTACCAGATCGCCCTTGCGCAGCGAACCTATATCGCCATGCACGGCTTCAGCCGGGTCCAGGAAATGGCTGGGCGTCCCCGTGGACGAAAAACTTGCCGAGAGCTTGCGGGCAATTATGCCCGCCTTGCCAATGCCGCTGGCCACCACCGCTCCGGGGCAGTCGAGGATGAGCCGGCAGGCAACGACGAACGCATCGTCAATGCCGGCCGCTAACGCCGCCACCGCCGCAGCCTCGGCGCCGATCACTTGCCTGGCGAATTCCTTGGGATCATTTTCCATGGGCATCTAATTACCGCGGCCAGTTTGTCCGCCGGTCTGGATTATGGGACGGCCTTCATTAAAATCAAGCAACCGTAGCACAGGCGCCCCGCCTGTGCGCTGACTTACGCACAGGCGCACACGCCTGTGCATAAAGGAACTTAGCGTGGATTATCGCGTTGAACTCGATGTTTACAATGGACCACTTGATCTGCTTCTCTATTTGCTCAAGCGGGACGAGCTGGACATCTACGACATCCCCATCGCACGCATCACCGATTCCTACATGACCTACGTGCAGATGCTTAAGGACGCGCACAGCCGCGACGGCCTGGACATCAATGTGGCCGGAGATTTCCTGGTCATGGCGGCGACGCTCATGGAGATCAAATCGGCCATGCTCCTGCCTCCGCCGGTTGCCGCAAGCGGCGACAATGCCGTCTCGGCGGCGGCGGAACTGACCGACCCGCGCTATGAACTGGTGCAGAAGCTGCTGGAGTACAAGCGTTTTAAGGATGCCGCCGGCGCCTTGGAACAACAGCAGGCCCTACACCGTGACCGTTTCGCACGCCGCCCCCCGCCCCTGGGAGGGGCCGATGAACCCCCGCCCATCGACCTGGAAGAGGTGCAGATATGGGATCTGCTTGAGGCCTTTACCCGTCTGATGGCCGAAGTGGGCCGCGTGGGCCGGCAGCACGAGGTAATCTATGACGATACCCCCATCGACCTGCACGCCGCCGATATAGTGGATCGCCTCGGCCGCGAGGGCCATTTAACTCTGCGCCAGCTCATGGAAGGCCGCTCCAGCCGCAGCGAAATGATCGGCGTATTCCTGGCCATGCTGGAACTGATCCGCCAGCGCCGCGTCAGCGTCCGCCAGAACGAAAACCTCGGCGACATCGACATCGTCCCCGTAGCCCCCGTACAAGCCGTCGCCAGGGACGAGGACGAACCACACGACCAACCGCAAAGGCTGCCCATCGCAAGCGGCGACGCCCACCCGTCACTCGCGACTCCCGACGCATCCGTTGCCGCATCACCTTCCTCCCCCGATTCCCCACCCCTTCGACCCCCGACCCCCGACCTTGACCACGATGCCATCTCCCACTGAAAAGATCGCACCGCTCCAAGACCGCGCCGGACGCTCTGTGCCTCTGACTCTCTTTCTGGGCCTGGGGTTGCTGATTCTTCTGGAGACGCTGCTCTTCCTCGATTTGCGCCTTAGTGGCCGTGGCGCCATTCACGCCGATCATGACGTGTTACTCCTTACAGTTCCCGTCGGCTGGCTGGCTCAGGCGGCTCGTTTCGTGGCATTCAATCTGACGCCCCTGGCCTGGGGCGCATTCATGGTGTTCATGGACGGGGTCATGGAACTGGGGAAGAACGGCAGCCCCATCCGTCGTCGGCCGCATCATTTCCTCTGCCTGGCCCTGGCGTCGGTGTTCATCTGGTGCGTCTTCGACTGGATCAATTTCTATTTCATTAATGCCTGGACCTATATTGGCATGAACGCGGGGTTTGGCGACCGGTTTTTGGGATATTTTCTGGCCTTCGCCACCATCGTTCCCGGCATGTTGCTGTGCGGACAGTTGCTGTTGGAGAGGGGATGGTTCAATTGGGCCCGCAGTCCCGCCTGGCGCATGCCGCGCTGGGCCAAATACGTCGCTTTGGCCTGCGGCTGCGCCATGTTTGCCTGGCCTCTGGCGTCGCGCAATCCCATCAGCAACTATACCTTGTGGACGAGCTTGGTGTTTCTGCTGGACCCGATCAACCTGAAATTGGGCCGGCCCAGCATGTTCCGGGACTGGCAAAACGGCTGGTACGGCCGGACCCTGGCCGCCTGCGCCGGCGGACTGTGCTGTGGTTTTCTCTGGGAATTCTGGAATTACTGGGCTCTGTCCAAGTGGGTCTACCATCTTCCTTTCCTTGGCCGGATGGAGAATTATCGCTATTTCGAGATGCCCCTACCCGGACTCCTGGGATTCCTTTCCTTCGGCATGGAATGCTGGGTCATGTGGCAGACCATGCGCATCCTGCTGGACGGACTGGTCGAGCCACTGCCCAACGAACGAACGCTATTGTGATGCGGGAGACGGAAATCGGATTTTGATGGAGAATTACCATGTCGATTAGAACAAAGCTTGATGAATTGGGTATTGTATTGCCGCTGGTGTCCGGGCCGTTTGGAGCCTATGTGCCAGCCCGGCGTGTTGGCAACCTGGTTTATGTATCAGGGCAACTGCCGATGAAAGGCGGTAAATTGCTGGCCGTGGGGCAGGTGCCTTCGCGTTGTCAGGTGGAGCAGGCCATCCTGGCGGCCAAGCAATGCGTCATCAATGCCCTGGCCGCGGTTCAAGCCGCCGGCCTGGACGTCGAGAAACTGGCCGGCGTCCTGCGTGTCGGCGCCTTCGTCAACAGCGACGTTTCCTTCACCCAGCAGCCCCAGGTGGCCAATGCCGCCAGTGAGTTGCTCTTGGAGTTGTTCGGCCCCCGTGGCCAGCATGTGCGTGCCGCCGTCGGCGTCAACACCCTTCCCCTTGATGCCGCCATAGAAATTGAGTTCATCTTCGAGATCGACTAGGCTCTAATTCATGATCCACTATTCTCGATCCCCGATTCCCGACCCCCGGCTCATCCCATGATCCGTCCCGCGACCATTCACGATGTTCCTCGCCTTCAGCAGGTCATTAACAATCATGCGGAATTGGGGAAGATGCTCTTTAAGAGCCTGTCCCAACTCTACGAGTGCCTGCGCGACCTGGCGGTCTTCGAGAGCGACGGCGAGGTAGTCGGCTGCGTGGCCCTGACCATCATCTGGGCCGACCTGTGCGAGGTGCGTTCGCTGGCGGTGGACGCCCGTTGCCATGGACGCGGCATCGGACGAAAACTGGTGGAATGGGCGGTTGCTGAAGCCCGTCGGCTCGGCATCCGCAGGATAATGGCTCTCACCTACGAACAGCGGTTCTTCGAAAAACTTGCTTTCCAGGTGGTTCCCAAAGATACGCTTCCTTTGAAGGTCTGGAGCGATTGCGTACGTTGTCCCAAGCGCGATTCCTGCGACGAGATCGCCGTAGTGCGCACCTTGGAAGACGTCCCGGCGGTTGCTGTCCCCAGCGCCATTCCTACCCCCCACGGCGCCAGCATCCCCGTGATTGCCTACGAGGAAGAGGAATAGCGGGTCTTCACGAGGTCGCGCCGCTTTCGTCTTTCTTCCCTCTTCCCTATTCCTTTGCCACTGCCGCAAGACACTTCTCGGTGTACAATATTGGCATGCCCCAGCCCCTCGCCACTCCCCCTGCCGCACTGCCGCCCTCTTCCGGCCACTATGCCGGCCAAGTTGTCTACATCTATGCCTTTGATATCGCCTACGACATGTCGCGCAAGCCCATCAGCGAGTTGCTGGGCCAGGTGGTGACGCAATTCGCGGTTGACGCCAGCAAACGGAATCCTCGTCAACTTTTCTTTTACCGTGCCCAGACTGTTCGGCTACCGCCTTTACAACGCAGCGGACCATTCGGGCCGGTGCGCATCGAGCGCAGCGTCAAGATCCTTCCCGTGGGGGCCATCAGCATAACTATCCGCTTTCCCTTCGCCGTCGATCGGGTGCAGGATCTGGTTGCCTTTCACGATCTGCGCTTCAGCGATGGCAGTTTCCTTTACGACGAGGTGCGCGCCCTGGCCGATGAGTTGCGGATCGCCCTGGCTCCTTATGCGCAGCGACCGGTGAGCCAGCTTGCCGAAGAGGAGGCGTACACCGTCTTCTGCATTAATTCCCCCATGTCCGCGCTCGACGGTTCGCCGGTTAGCGCTGAGCAGTGGCTTCATGACCACCGCCGGGAGGTCGCCTCGCTACTGACTGAAGAATCGGACCCCACCCACCTGTCGGCGCAGGAAGCCGAGGAATCGACTGGCCGTTATTACAGCTATTACGACCGCGACGTGGTGGTGGTTGACTGGGATGCCGCCCTCCTGGTGGACGATCCCCGCAACTTTGACGAAATGCTCTACATAATGGAGTTGGCCAACCTCCAGCTTGCCGAGTTGGAGGCCTATGACCGCCTGCTGGACGATGTCATCGACCGCGCCTACCGCGACGTGGGCGGCGGCGTCTCGCCACGACGGCAGCGCAACGGCGTGCAGCGCGACCTCCGCGAAATCCGCGTCGATCTGGCCCGCCTCAGCGATGAACTGTCCAACATAACCAAGTTCTTCGGCGACTGGCACCTGGCCCGCATCTACCAGGGCGTCTCTGCCCGTTTCCACCTGGCCGACTGGCACCGCATCATTGACGAAAAGCTCAAAACCCTTGACGATCTCTACCAACTCCTCCAGGCCGACCGCAACCACCGCTGGATGATGACCCTGGAAATCACCGTTGTTCTCCTCATCATCATCGAAGTAGTCGTGGCCTTCATGCAATGGAAATAAGCACACCCGTTTAGAATCTATCTCGGAACCCAATGACTCCGCGATGGGTCGGGAATGGCCCAGATGCGAGGCGGAGGATCGAAGCGTATCTGACAGTAGACGATACGTTGAGGTCCGACAACGAAGCAGATGGGCCATTGCCAACCCACCCTCCGGGCGAGGCATCTTGCGCCCGCACTCGTCGTCGTTCCTCCTCGCTGTATCTCTCCATTGATACGCCTCGTCGTCGCTCCTTGATTGCAGGCGAAATATGCATCGTCGCGGGGCCATTGGGTTCTGAGATAGATTCTTAGTGAATGCGAATCCTGTCCAGAAAAGGCACTCACAACTTGTGCTCCTACATTTCCCAATAAGCGGTGGCCTGGGCAAGGGGGCCCGTGGTCCGATAACTCTGGACAAAGCGGGCCATGTTCTTCTGCCACAACGCGGCATCGAACACGCCCCCCGACTAACCATCACCGATCATCCGGCATGCACACAATCATAGACAGCTTCGCAAAATTAATCCGAACATTGAACTCCGGAAGCTGGCACACGTAAGAACCGTCGTCCCCAGGGCTCGAACGACGAAGATCGAGTGTTCCAAAGGAGAGTGAACAGATGTTTCGTTTTATCAAAAAGTCTCATGCCAAGGGCCGTGAGTCGAGGACTGTCCGTGAAAATCGCCGCCAGAACAAGCGACAAGCATGCGATCGGGCCAGCGCTCTGGAGCGAGCATGCTGCGAAATATTGGAAACGCGCACATTGCTCAGCGGCGATGGCCTGGCGGCAACGTACTTTAACAATATGACCCTTTCCGGCACGCCGGTTCTCAGCCGCGTCGACCCCCAGGTCAATTTCAGTTTAAGTGGAACCGGACCAGGGGCCGGCGTAAATGCCACCAACTTCTCGGCGCAATGGACCGGCCAGGTACTCGCGCCAACGAGCGGAACCTACACCTTTTCCACGGCCTCTGATGACGGCGTACGGCTGTGGGTGAACGGCCAGGAACTGATCAACGACTGGCAGGACCATTCCCTGACCACCGACAATGCCACCATGACCCTGGTCGCCGGCCAGGAGTACAGTATCACGGTGCAATATTACCAAGACCTGGGTATGGCCCAGATGATGCTCATGTGGAGTAGTCCCACCACCATTAAACAGGTCATTCCGCAGGCGGATCTTTTCTCGGCTGCTGCCACCACCAGCCCGACCACAACTCCCACGCCGACACCGACACCAACTCCCACTGCTGTCAGCAACGGACTAAGTGCTTCATATTACAACAATATGACCCTTTCTGGCACGCCGGTTCTTACCCGTGTCGATCCTCAGGTCAACTTCAGTTTAAATGGAACCGGGCCTGGACTGGGCGTCAACGCCACCAACTTCTCGACCCAATGGACAGGTCAGGTCCTGGCCCCCACCAGCGGAATCTACACCTTCTCTACCGCTTCCGACGACGGCGTGCGCCTGTGGGTAAACGGCCAGGAACTGATCAACGACTGGCAGGACCATTCCCTGACCACCGACAATGCCACCATGACCCTGGTCGCCGGCCAGGAGTACAGTATCACGGTGCAATATTACCAGGACCTGGGAATGGCCCAGATGATGCTCATGTGGAGCAGCCCCACCACCATCAAGCAGATCATTCCGCAGGCTGATCTCTTCTCGGCAGTTGCCACCACGACCACCGGATCCGGTGGGACAACTTCCTCAACAGGCGCCACCACCGAGACGCCTTACCCCAATGCGTCAACGCCTCTGGCCATCGGCTCCTCCAACACAACACTGCTCCAGGCCGAGAATTTCGACAGCGGCGGCCAGGGAGTGGCCTACAACACCTCCAGCACCACCAACCTCGGCGGCGCCTACCGCAGCGGAGGTGTCAGCATCGAGACCAACAGCGATAGCGGCGGCGTTGGCTATGACGTTGGCTGGATTACCCCTGGCCAGTGGCTTAACTACACCGTAACCGTCGTCAGCACAGGCATTTATAATCTTGGCTTCCGTCTCGCCAGTGGCGCCACAGGCGGAATTTTCCAGCTTAACGTGGACGGTACCAATGTCACCGGTGCGCTGAGTGTTGGCAACACCGGCGGCTGGCAAAGCTGGACCACCGTCAATGCTTCGGGCATAAACTTGACCGCCGGCACCCATGTGCTTCGCATGGTATTCGATTCCTCGACCAGTTATTACATGATGAACTTCAACTGGATCAGTTTCACGCCGGCCAGCCCAACCGCAATACCGACACCGACACCGGTTTCCACGCCAACCCCGGTAAGCGTGACGGGAACGGTTGGCACCGGCGCCATCCGCATTTCCAGCAACGGCCGCTACTTCACCAATGCCGACGGCACCCCATACTTCTACATGGCCGACACCGCATGGGCCCTGCTGGGCAGCGTTTCCGAAAGCGACGCCCTCTATTATCTCCAGACCCGCGCCTCCCAAGGCTTCAATGTCATCCAAAGCACCATCCTCACCACCAGTCCGGCCGGAGAAAATCCCGAAGGCCAGCAGATTTTCATTGGCGGCAATGTCAACAACCCCAATCCCGCCTTCTTCACCTCCATCGACTACATGGTCAACCAGGCCGCCAAACTTGGGCTGACTATGGCCATCATGCCCGTCTGGGGTTGTTTCGTGAACAATTCATCGAGCTGTATTTTCAACACCACCACCGCCTATAACTTCGGGTATTTCCTTGGCAGCCGCTATGCCAACAACCCGAACATCATGTGGATGCTCGGCGGCGACAGCGACGCAACCAGCACCGCCAGCCAGGCAATATGGCAAGCCATAGGCCAGGGCCTGCAGGCCGGCGATGGGGGAACCCATCTCATTACCTACCATCCCCAGGGCATGAGTTCATCGTATGCCAGTTTCGCTCCCAGCAACACTTTACTTAATTTCGACATGATCCAGTCGGGCCACATCAGCAACTACGACAACTGGGATCTGGTCGCCGCCGGATATGCCGCCGCAGACAAGCCAGTCATCGACGGCGAGGAGAACTACGAGAATATCCCCAGCGGTCTTGTGGCTGGCAATCCGCGCATCACAGACTATGACGTTCGCAAGAAGGCCTACTGGTCGGTCTTCGCCGGTGCCGCCGGAGCCACTTACGGGTGCAACGATGTCTACCAGTTCTACGAACCCGGCTATCAGCCGCTCACCTGGGCCAACACCTCCTGGCAGACGGCGATGTTCGACCCGGGCGCGACCCAGATGCAGTATCTGAAGAATCTCATGCTGTCGCGGCCCTACTTTAACCGTGTACCAGATCAGTCGATGATTATAAGTAATGCTTTGACGGGAGGCGACCATATCCAGGCCACCCGCGATTCAACCGGCGCCTATGCCTTCATCTACAGCGCCTCTGGCCAGCCCTTCACAGTGGATATGACGCAAATCAGCGGCGGAAAGGTCAATGCCACCTGGTACAATCCGCGCAACGGCCAGGCCACGCCGGTGGGAAGTTATGCCAACACCGGAACCATGACCTTCACGCCACCCAGCAACGGCAACGAAGGCGACTGGGTGCTCGTATTAGATGATGCCACAAAGGGTTATGGAACGCCCGGTCAAGTGACTGCTGGGTAAATGACCAAACATTGCTTGATGATATGACAAGGGTGCCTTCATGACATGAAGGCACCCTTGTCTTTTTTGGCCTAGCAAGAAACACCATCCATACCAGATAATAGCGCCTTGGCACAGTATCCAGAGGCGCAGGGCATGTTCTGCCCTAATGATGCTGTAGGTATGGTGCTTTTGTCGGTAGCCGGCATGTGTTGGCGAAACGCCATGCCAATCTGTTTTGCTGAGGATGATGATCAGAAAGCAACTATGAAGGCACTCCTCACACCCTGTATGCACTCTGCCTTTTGCATGGAAGCTCTGGAAAGCCGTCAGTTGCTTTCCTACAACTGGGGACCGCAGGCCATCATGGACCAGCAGGACCAATTGGTAGCCGACTTCCCTTATCTTGACGGTTCTAATGAGGCTATCGCACTGGTCGATTCTGGAGTCGATTACAATCACCCCGTCTTTGGTGACGCAGAATTCCCCAACAGCAAAATCATCGCCGGCTGGAATTTCGTAGACAACAATGCTGATCCCATGGATGAACTGTTCCACGGCACCGGTGTTGCCGGGCTGATAGGCGGCAATTTTTTTCAAGTTAACGGCTACGATTATCAAGGCATAGCCCAGAACATAGGAATGATCGCCCTGCGCCAAGACAGCGGCGCCACCATCAAACAGTCCTTGGACTGGGTCATCGTCAACCAGTCCAAATACAACATCCAGGTGGTGAATTTGACGGATTTCCAGGGAGGTGGCGCCAGTCCAACGGTTTACCAAACTGAACTGCAGACCTTGTACAATATGGGGGTGTTCATCTGCACGCCGGTTGGCAATAGCGGCGCCAGCGCGCCAATCGGCTATCCCGCTGCCAGTCCCTACGTCTGTGGCGTCGGTGGCCTTGACCAATACGGCAACTTCGACGCCAGTTCCCAAACCGGTCCAGCCTGCAGCATCCTTGCCCCCGCCAGTAACATCGCCATAGCCCTCTATCTGCCAGCCAGCGGCAGCACGCCCGCGCAGATAACCTACGTTAACTACGCCCAGGGCACGAGTTGGTCCTCCGCCCAGGTCGCCGCCGCCGCCGCCATTATCAAACAGATCAACCCCAATTTCACACCTCCGCAAATCATCCAGATACTCCAGCAATCCGGCCGGCCGGTAGTGGATTCGGCCAATGGTGTCACCTACCCCGCCCTCCAATTGGACGCCGCCGCCAAGCTCGCCTTCCAGGAAGCCGAGGATCCGCTCGACGCCAATAACCGTTCTGCCGCCACTGCCGCCCCACTGCAACTGACCCGCTCGGGCACTTACGCCAATTCGCAGTTGAAAGTACTCATCGGCCACGATGACTATTATTCTTTCTCCCTCACCAGGACCGGCAACGTCAATTTCGCTTTCGGCTACCGCCCCAGCCACTTCAATCCGTTCCCAACCACCCAACTCCTCAACAGTAACGGCCGCCGCATGCTGGCCAATCTGGGAACTGGCGGCACGCAAACATTGGCCGCCGGAACGTACGTCATTAAACTGCACTCGGCGGTGTCCCTGAAGGGTTATGTCTCCATGTCGGTCAACACCAATGGTGCTGGCGCCATAAGTCCGGCACGCGCGCGAGGCTAACCGCCCGTGGCTGTGGACGACCTTCTTTTGCGTTCCACGGTAACAACGGCCACAATCCTGAATATTGTGACTCCTCAATCGCCATGTACACGCAGGCGCCGCTGGAGCAGCCAGGGCCATTGGCTTGCCCTGGCCCTGCTGGTAGCCCCATTGTGGATGTTTTCGCACTTCCCCTCCACCGATGGCGGCGCTCACGTGGCCAATGCGGATGTGCTCCTGCATTACCATGATTCCGCCGGATCAGCCTACCGCCAATACTATCAGGCGAGCTACCGGCCCATCCCCAACTGTCTGGGTCATCTGATTCTCTGCGGCCTGTTGCTTATGTTTTCGCCAGCCATGGCCGACAAAATCGTGGCCAGCGCCTGTGTCATCACCCTGCCGCTGTCGCTCCGCTATGCCGCCGCCGCCCTTGGCCGCCGTGGACGGCAAAACGCGGCCCTGGCCGGCTATCTGGCTCTTCCCCTGGCCATCAGCTACCTGCTGCACCAGGGCTTCTATAACTTCTGTCTGAGCCTGTCGGTATTCTTCCTCACTATCGCCTTCTGGCTCCGCCATCAGGAACGACTCACCGCCGGACGGACCGTGACCTTGGCCGCCTTGGTTTTGTTGCTGTACCTGGCCCACCTTTTTTCTCTGACAATGGCCTGTCTCACTATCGGAACGATAGCCTGCCTATTGACGGCGCTGGATCTGGCATCATGGAACAGGCAAGGCGGCTGGGTTGGTTTGTGGCGGAAGATCGCCAGCCGCTTCGTTATCAGCGGCCTGGCTTTTCTTCCCGCCCTGGCACTGAGCGCTACCTTCAAGTTCGCCGAAAGGCCCCCGCTACTGGGCGGCCATGTCTTCCGGTCCAAAGCCTTCTGGAGCGACCTGCTGCAACTGGGCGTGCTGATCTCCTACCGGGCCAGAGAACACTACGTCTCCATGGCCATGGCTCTGCTGCTTCTGGGCATGGGCATTATAGTGGTGGCACATCGCCTCCGCTTATGGCAGCGCTGCGGCAGACTATCCCTACGCCGATGGGACATACTCCTGCCGCTGCCGGCCCTGATGCTGTTCTTGTATTTCTCGCACGGCGACGAGGCCTCCATCAAGGTTTTCATGCCGCGGCGACTCATGATGTACCTGTGCTTGATGCTGGTCTTCTGGCTCAGTGCCCAACGACTGGCAGATGGATTCCGCCGGTTCTGCCAAGCCACCGCAATAAGTATAGCCGTCGCCCTGAGCCTCCTGCATTGCATCAGCTACGCCCAGTTCAACACGCAACTGGATGAGTTCCTGGCGGCAGCCGGGCTAATCGAGCCGGGGACGACGATTCTGCCCCTGGTCTTTTCCCCGCGCGGGCTTCCGGCGGCCGCCGACAGTGACCGCCTGACCGTAGCCCCCTTTTACCAGGCGGCGGGTTTCACTGCCGCCGAGAAACACGCCGTGGATTTGCGGAACTACGAAGGGCAATTTGACTATTTCCCTGTTCGCTTTCAAACCCGGATCGATCCTTTCCGATTCCTGGCCCGCGATGCACGTGGTGAAAACGGACTGGACCAATGCATTCCGCAGCGTTTCGATCTGCCAGCCTACGAACGTCAGACCGGCGGGCGAGCCGATTATGTGCTGATCTGGGCGGTGCCGGGGCAACTGAAAACTCATCCGGATACGTTGGAAACGTACCGGCAACTCGGGCTTGGATATCAGAAGGTGTTTCAATCTACCGACGGACTGGTAGAGTTGTGGAAAAAAGAACATTGAACGCCGGGCACGGGTCATTGGCCACTTTTCATCATGCGTATCATCGCCGGAGAATTTCGCGGACGGAAGCTCTTAGCCCCGCTGGGAGATACAACGCGGCCGATTACCGACCGTGCCAAGCAATCGCTGTTCGATACTCTGGGGGACTTGGTGGCCGGAGCGATAGTCTACGACTGCTTCGCCGGTACAGGCAGCATGGGGTTGGAGTCGTTGAGCCGTGGCGCCGCTCACGCCGTATTCTTCGACCTGGACCGGTCGGCACTTTCGCTGCTGCGACAAAACATTGACGCACTGAAAGTCCAGGACCGGACGACAGTCCTGGGCGTGGATCTTTTCAAGTGGGCCAGGGGCGCCTGGACAGTACCGACGACCGACCTGGTGTTTCTTGATCCCCCCTACCGCCTACTGCGGGAGCGTCCCGACGATCTGCGGTCCCTGACCGACGCACTGCGAACCCACATGAGCACCGGGGCCACACTGGTATTCCGCCACAGCGCCGCTGATGCCCTGCCTCTGGCCGGGTTCCAGCCGTGGGACCAGCGTACCTACGGCGACATGGTCATCGAACTCCTGCGCGCAGGGCACGATGCGCGTGCCTTTTTCCCTGTCGCCAGCAAATAAATCTCCGGAGGACCAACTCGACGGCTGCCGCCACCTGGGTTTTTACACGCGCTAAACACCCAAAAAGAAAGACGGGGCGGAGCGTGCCCTACTGCAAATGGAATATTTCCTCGATCTGAGCCATGCTTTCATCGGGGCGGGAATGACTCAGAGCCTCGAAATATGGCGCCATGAACGCTTGCCAGCGGGCATTGACTGGTTCGTTGCTCATGCCGGCAACGGCTGCTTCCAGGCCATTGGCGGTCTCAACATAGCCAAAGATCGTCCCATCCTCGCGCATGAACAACGAATAATTATGCCAGCCATGCCGCCGCAGGGCCTCGAGCATCTCGGGCCAGACGGCCTGGTGATGGCGTTTATATTCCGCGATCAGTTCCGCTTTCACCTTGAGAATAAAGCCAACTCGTTTCACAATATGCCTCCGGCGGCAGGTGATGGTCGGACCGCCGCGGCGGGACCAGGCAAGCGGGTCTTGCGGCGGCACGTGAAAGAAGCATAAAGGAGCGCGTGCCGATTCACAAATACAGGTTCTTCGCTTCCTCTGATGCCGCCCGCGTCGGCAAACTGCAGTTTACGGCCCGCCAGGTGGTGGAGGGAGTGATAAGCGGGATGCACAAGAGCCCGCATAAGGGGTTCAGCGTCGAGTTTTCGGAACACAGGGAATACGCTCCCGGCGACGAACTGAGGCATCTGGACTGGCGGGCCTACGCCCGCAGCGACCGCTATTACATCAAACTTTACGAACAGGAGACCAACCTGCGGGCGACGCTCGTGCTGGACACCAGCGCCTCCATGAAGTTCGGCGACAAAATCGGCTACGCGCGACACCTGGCGGCATGCATAGCCTACCTGCTGTCGATGCAGCAGGATCTGGCCGGCCTGGTGGGCATAGATGAAAAACTGCGCATCGTCCTGCCGCCTGGTTCATCTCCGGCCCATCTGGACCGCCTCTTCAAGGAATTGGAAAAACTGGAGGCCGCCGACGGCACGCATCTGGTCAGCGGGTTGCACGCCATGGCGGAGCGGCTGCCGCGCCGCAGCATGGTGATTCTCATAAGCGATCTTTGGGTAGATCCCGCCGAACTATCCAAAGCGCTGCAGCACCTGCGCTACCGCCGTCACCAGGGCATGATTATTCACCTGCTGGACAAGGCCGAAACCGAGCTTCCCTACGAGACTCAAGTCACCCTCCAGGATTTGGAAACCGGAGAAAAACTCCAGGTAGATCCGCGCGACATCCGCGCCACTTACATAGAACAGGTGCAGCAGTACCTGACCGGCATCCGTCGTACCTGCAACGATTCGGACATCGAATATCACACCCTTTTCGTCGATCAGCCCTACGACAAGGCCCTGGTGCAACTGATGGCCAGGCGAAGTTGAACAACCCCACACACTCGAAGAAACGGAGGAATGGTTTCCCGCTGTGCGTTGGTTGCCCACAAAAGGGCCCGCGGAATTTTCCCGCGGGCTCAAAGGTCGCTGCCAGGGCCTGCATGCTCATCAGTGCGGCGTGGAGGCGCCGGAGTCGCGACGGGAAGGTCGGCTGGTCGCCGAAGTATCCGGGGCCGATGGATCAGTGTGGCCGTGACGCGTGTCCGTGGGCGGAGTCGTAACGGGGGCAGGATCCGTATGGCCATGACGGGTGTCTGCTGGGATTTCGGTGCCAGACGCGGGATCAGTGTGCCCATGACGCGTGTCCGTGGGCGGAGTCGTAACAGGGGCAGGATCTGTATGGCCATGGCGGGTGTCCGCCGGGGTCTCGGTGCCAGACGCGGGATCAGTGTGCCCATGACGCGTGTCCGTGGGCGGAGTCGTAACAGGGGCAGGATCCGTATGGCCATGGCGGGTGTCCGCCGGGGTCTCGGTGCCAGACGCGGGATCAGTGTGCCCATGACGCGTGTCCGTGGGCGGAGTCGTAACGGGGGCAGGATCCGTATGGCCATGGCGGGTATCCGCCGGGGTCTCGGTGCCAGATGCGGGATCAGTGTGCCCATGACGAGTGTCTGTGGGCGTGTTGGTTTTGGCCGCCTCGGTATGGCGCAGATTGGATACTTGCACATCGGCGGGCTTGGAGACGTAGACGGACTTGGCAGGGCGGTTTTCCTTCGCCGCCGTATCACGCTCGGCTTTTTCGGCTGCAAACCGGTCGCGCTCGACTTTGACGACCTCGGCAACGCGCCGCCGGTCTTCAACTTTCACGGTAGTCTCAAACCTCTCCACTACCTTGACCCGTTCGACTTCCTTGACACGCTCAACATCGCGAACTTTCACGATCTCTGGCAAGCGGTCCACCACGACAACACGGTCGAAAACCTCGACGGGGCGGACAATCCAGTAATCGACGGGATGCACGAAATGGGCATGGAGTTCTTCGATATCCCCGTGCCAGTGCCGGCCCCACTCGACATCGAGCACAAAACCGACCTCGCCGCAGTCGATACGACCGGCGACTATTTCCGCACGGTGAAGGACAAACCAGTCGCGGTGCAGCATGAAAAGGGCCTCATCACGGTCATGAAGGGCAAGGCAGACTTCGGCGGTGGTTTGGTCGAGGCGCTGCTGGCAAACATAAACCGCATCGTGGGCCGCGGCCAGATCGCCACGGAAATGGGCCAGTTGATCCTGAGCGACGCCGAGCTTGATACGGAGCGGCTCAACGTCGACACGGACGGCTCTGGCCTTGAGGGCAGCGAGACGACCGGCGGCATCATCCACATCGGCATGGACGGCGGCGGAATCCGCCTGGGCATGATGGAAACGCGAAGCGGCGTCGAAATCCGCCTGGCCGGCGGCTCGAACCGCGTCCAGATCGGCTTTGGCCAGCGCGGCCCGGCGATCAAGCTCGTCGGCCTTGGCCTGCACTTCCGCCAAGACGACACTAGCCTGGGAAATCTGCACCCGCAGGGCTTCATCAACTCCGGCTGCCTGTATCCGGCGTACAAGGTCATCCACCACACCCTGCTGCTCGTCAGCGTCAATGGCCATGTCCGCCTCGTGGGCGCGGGCGGCGTCAAGATCGTTGCGGGCGTTGTACTGGGCCTCCTGGGCAAGGCGCAAACGCCAGTCGGCATCGTACAAAGCATGGCGGAAGCCGCTATCATAATCCCCAACGACAACAACCGGAGGCGGCGGCAGGCCAATGCGAATATCCACGCCGATCTGGGCTTGCCCGACCGCGGAAATGGCCAGTAGACACGCAACCGGCGCCAGAGCGGCATAACTTAATGAGCAAATTCGTTTCATAATCAAACTCCGTTCTTCAAGTCGAAGACAAGGTGATGGTTAACTATCTTAGGCCACTGGGATGGCCATCGCGCTACCCTGAAGCAGTAATCAGGTCTGGTGGCGTAATGAACTTCCGCCACTTGAAAAAGCCTATCCGGCAATTTGTGTTTAAGCAAGCACACACGCGATCGAGCATACTATGATCAGCAAGGGTCCATAATCGAGACAGGGGATCAATGTGACGCTGCCGCAGACACGCTGACAAGAGTTATATCTTTGAGATATGTCTTGCCGTTGTCTTGCTTCACACGGTAATCCACGGCCTTACCAGCGCGTAGATCACGTGCCTTGGCCAACATTTTAGGATCGGCCTCCCACTTGCCGTTCTTTGGGATGCCGGGCAGGAGAATCGTATCGTTTCCCGTGGCGGTCTTGATTTCAATCGCCGGATACTTCACCCCATCGATGTCAGAGTCCGTAACTTTCACGAATTCGCCTTTAAGCGGCTCGGTATAGAGTTCGATGGACAAAAGAGTGGGACTGCTGCCGGAAGCCCGCACCTCGGCGGTGACCACGTCGCCAGATTTTAGGGTGGCAATCGTCGAAACCAACGCCGGATCGGGTTGCGGCTTGCCGTTCTCGCCAGGTTTGGCGGCGACGCTAACCGTACTGCTTTGGCCAAACTTTTGAAGTACGACACTCATGACGTCGTGGCCAGACACCGTCTCCTGTTTGGACTCGCTGAAGATAAATCCGTTGGGAGCATCTTCGCCAGGCTTGGCCTTATAGAGACTGAGGCTTTGAATGCAGTTCCCGCCCGACTCAATCGTGAATTTTATGTCGACCAGGTCATTAAGCTTAATGGTATCGAGCCATTTCATGGCGGCCGGGCTGGGGTGATATGGCCCCATGGGCGGATCATTGGGCACGGCCACGTCCACGTGCCTTCCGGTCAATGGCGAAACCACATCGAGAATCAAGGCTGGACTACCGAAGAAAGCCCCACGATGCGTGCCTGTAAAACGCATCACCAGCGACGCGGCAGTGTCAGGCTTACCGCTATCGGCCGCCATGGCAAGGGTCGCCATCACAAGAACCACGGCGCATGTCAACACGCACAATTGTTTTACACTGACCATTTGAATCCTCGGTAATAACAGGAATGTCACAGAAAAGCGTCGCGTTGCCACTATTTCTTGTCGGTCGACGCCGGAGCAACGCACGCAATAATGCCCTTAGGCCGCGTCTTGCCACCATCCTGCTTCACAATACACAGCTTGTTGTCGCCAGTCATTCGCATGTAAACGAGGAGACACGCCATGGCAGGCTATGGTTAGCGGATGCGCATAATCGGAGGGCACGAATTTTGGCAGTGAGAGATGTTACTTGTTTGCCGCAGCGGGGTTGCCGACATCTTTGAGCTTCTGGGCCTGGTCCTTGACCGGCGCCAGGGTGTTATTTTCATCCGTTTGGCGATTGGCGACATCGATCATGGCAGCAGTGGTGAACATCACCCCGCCGGCGCAGAGGCTGCCGTTGGTGTAGTTGACGAGGGTTTCGGCGGTCTGGGCCACATGGACCTTGGAAACCGGATAGCCGGATTCATCCATGATCCAGGCCATGTCCCAACCGGCATGTTCGTTAAGTTTATCGTGGCGAATGAGGGTCGCAAGCATGGAGAGATCGGCGATGTCCTCGAGATCGGCGAAGAGCGGCACGTTGTTGGCAAGCTGGGGCATCTTGGCGGTGAAACTCTTGGCCCAGACGACCGCTTTATCGGTAGCTCCCCGGGGATCGAAGGACTGGCCGCCGGCCTTAAGCTGGAGACGCTGGCCGCGGAATTGGAAGGCGTTGCCATCGGGCGAAACAAGCATGGGATCGTAGGCCAGCTCAAACCAATAGCGATTGGCGGCACTGCGGCTGGTGTCCACGGGATTGCCAAGGTTGGCAACCGGAGTTTCATCGATGCCCAGACACAGCCTCTTGAGTTTGTAGTCGGCGGCAACACAGATGAAGGCCAGGTGGGTATCGGCGACAGTGCCGAAGACGGCGACATGCTGGGGTCCAAGTGCCTTTTGCATGGCAGCCATGCGCTGAGCGCGCGGGGCGCCGGCCAGGTCATGCATGACCTTTTCGGACTGCTGGAGTGAATCCGGCGCCAAGTCGATGGTGCAGCCGAAGGCGGTGCGTCCGCCAAACTGGGCGGCGGTGCGCATCGCCACGACCAGATCATCAAGCTGCATGATGGGACGGCCGGTGCGCTGACCGACCGGCGCGAACTGGTTGGTTATGTCGGGAGCTTCGGCCGGACCGGCAATGATCAAATCCTTGGCATCGGGGTAGACGAAAACGTAATCGACCTGGAGCAGACCGTGCATGAGGCGCACTTCCTGAGGAATTTCCTTGCCGGCAGTGACCGCGGCCTTAGCCTCGGCGCAAAGCTTGGGCAGAGAAACATAGACGAGTTTTTCATCCTTGTTATTGAGGGCGTTGTGGGCGCGGGTGCGGGCGATGTCCAACTGCTTGGTATCCAACTCGCGGAAACGAACCATGCCCTCGGCATCCATATAAACGCCACCGGCACTGGAACCGTTGTTGGTTGTGCTGATTACAGGGACTTGAGCACTGGCCATCCGCCCAAGGAGCAGCACGCTCAGCAGGCCAATGAAAACTGCAAAAGTGTGTCTTAAAAACGCGCAGTGATTAACTTTTAACATGGTATTTCCTTCCGTCGCGTAGGCATGACAAGGGTCATAATGACTCGTTCAATATATATATGGCCGCCCAAGAGCGCCAAGCGAGTGGTAAATTGGAAATTTAGGCATGGATCGAAAGTCGGGAGTCGACATCCCATCCGGTCACGTCGCGGCCAATCACAGGCAGGGGCGGTTGTGCCACACAATTTCATCTCATCTAAGGGGATCGAGGAGAAGAGCATGTCTCTTGCCGTTTTTGACACCAGTGGCGGCAATCTGGTTGTGGCTGTTGATACCGCCGGCATCTTCTACGCGCCAGCCGACGGTGAGATCGATCAGTTCGTTGAGCTGCCTTAAGCCGTTGCTCTGATCATAGATGAAGCCGGCCCAGAGGGATTGTGAATAGAGGGCCTCGCTGGCCAGATCCCACAACTGGCCGACGATTATACCCGAATTGTTGATCGCCCTGGCACCACCATAGACGAAAGAGTTGGTTCCCAATTTGACGGCGATCGATTGGCCGGCGCGCCATAGAATCGGACCGCGGCAGAAATCGATCGGCAGAGGCTGCTGGTAGGCGATGCCCATGGCATTGAAGGGAGTCTCGCCGACGACATCCCCGGCCTGATTAATCGCGGTGGCGATGGCAGATTCGACCTCAACGCTGCTGGACCACAGGTCGGCAGAACTATATCCGCCGGAAGCAACCGGCGTGATGAGGAAAGCGGCACCGCCGACCATGGGCCGGGCGGACTTGCCGGTGGTTACACCGACAATCTGGCCGGCATCGTTAATGCCGTGTGCGGAACTGACATCCACGTTGGTGGCGATAGCGACGAAAGCGGCGAGGCTGGCGATGGGATTGCCGGGTTGGGCGGTATCCCAGGTAACGGCAGTGCGGGGATGCTCGAAATGATCGGAAGTTAATATGGCACACTCGCCGGCGATGATCCCCTTGTTATTGATGGCGTGGGCCATGGCCGAAGGATGTCGCCCGCCTGTCCACCCTGAAGCATTCGAGCCCTCCAGGTAGGGCAATGGCTGCATTCCACTGGCAGTATCCCAGACCCAGGCCACGGTGGTGGAATGGGTGGTGGCGTAACCGACAACCTGGCCTTTGTCGTTGATGCCTTGGGCACAAGAAAACTCGTTACCCAAGGTTCCCAGATCGCGCATGCCGTGAACGGCATCCCAAAGAAAGGCAGTGGTAATCAGGCGACCATCGGAAAGTTTTTTGAGAGTTCGCCCGACAATCTGGCCATTGTCGTTGATGGCCGTGGCCCGGCTAGATGTATCCATCCACCATGATGGTTGAGTCGAGGCATCTTCTTCGAAAAATGCGCCTAGATCGACGATGCGATACTGGCTGGGCTGGGAGGGAAGCGCTGGTAAGTGCGAGTTGGAAGCTATTGGAGCGGTCAGTTGGCGCACCAGAACCACGCCCAGGATCACCGCCGGCAAGGTCAGAAGGCACACAATGGTTACGATAAGCTTGTGAAACAGCGCGGTGCGGAGCGTCTGGTTGGCGATGTGGGCGGCGCCGTGGCCGGAGCCACCGGCGGCGGCGATGCAACGGCGGGCCAAATCCGCCGGGAGTGGGATACGGGCGGCATCCTGGAGCATGGCCACTATCGCCGGGGCGACGGCAACCAGGGGGGCATCCGCTACCCGCTTGCGGAGAGATTCCAGGCCGGCTTCGACGCGTTTCTGGACGGCTTTGGAAGAACAGCCGAGACGGACGGCGGCGTCTTTCTGTTCCAGGCCCATCAGATGGCACAGAACGATGGCATCGCGTTGTTTGGCGGGGAGAGAGCCAATGGCCGTATAGAGAACCTCGGCGGCCTCGGTCTGCTGAAGTTTCTCGATGACATCGCTGGGGATGCTGGCACCCGGGGGCATGGCGGCCCGGCTCTCGCGTCGTCGTCGTCGTTCATCATCGCGTCGCATTGTACGCACCACGCTCTGGCTGGTCCGATAGAGCCAACTAGGCAAGGCTATGGCACGAATGAAGGCGGCCTTGCGGGCGAGAATTATAAACACCGCCTGGGTGGCGTCATCAGCGGCGGCACTATCGCGGCCCAGTGCGGCATGACAAACCGCGAAAACCATCCGCTGATAACGCTGGACCAGGGCGGCAAAAGCATCGGCATCGGCCCTGGCCACATAGGAAGAGAGCCATTGCCGATCTTCCACGACGGGCTTAATCGCGACGTCTTGAACCATCACCACAAATATATGGCCGCCGGACAGGAATGGGAGAGGTCGGGAGAGGAAAAGAGCGGAATCGAGCCAAGGAGATCGGTGGTCGGAGGACGGAATCCGCATGAACGGATGCCTTTGTTTAATTTCACCGGATGTGGTAAAGAGAATCGTCTATATATGCGCACCGCATCCACTATAATCACGTTGCTCTGTTTAACGATGGCCTGGATGGCGGCTCCGTACCCGGCACGGTGCGCCGGCGATATCCAGAAGGGAGATCCCCCGGGGTTGCTGGACAAACTGACCAAGTACGACCAATCACCCTACTACACGATGTACACGGATCTGGATAAGGACGCGGCGCGCGAAGCGATCAACCGCATGACGCGAATGGCCGAGGAGTATCACGAGCGCACCAAGAGCTTTGCCGGGGTGATTTCCAGAAAGTTTCCCTTCTACCTGTATGGGACGATGGACGAATATCACAAAGCCGGCGCCCCGAGCGCTACTGCCGGCCTCTTCGTGCCCGCCGGTCCGTACCTCATGGCCGGCTGTGTGTTGAACAAGGATGGTCAGGTCGGACTGCCTACCTGGCACATCGTGCAGCACGAAGGATTCCACCAGTTTGTGCATGCCGTCATCCGCGGCGACATTCCCATCTGGGTCAACGAGGGCCTGGCCGAATTCTTCGGCGAAAGCCTTTACACCGGCGACGGTTTCGTTACCGGCGTAATTCCGCCGGACAGGCTCAAACGCCTTAAAGATGAATTGGAACAGGACAAGTTCAAGAGCGTGGATAAGATCATGGGCGTCACATCCAAGGAGTGGATGGCGGATATGAACATCCTGAACTACGACCAAGCTTGGTCGATGGTGCATTTCCTGGCCTTGGGAGAGAAAGGCAAGTACCAAAGCGCCTTCACCCGCTACATGCAGGAAGTCGGCAAGGGAGCCAAGTCCGAAATGGCCTGGACCGATTGCTTCGGCAGTTCCGCGGGTTTTGAGGAAAAGTGGAAGGCATTCTGGAAAGCGCAAAGCGACAATCCCACCGAAGATCTCTACTGTAAGGCACGCCTGGCCACATTGACCAGTTTTCTGGGACGGGCCTATGCCCAGAAACAGACCTTCGACAATATCGATGCCCTGCTCAAGACCGACGCCAAGGACATGAAGATGGCCGATGAAGACTGGCTGCCGGGCAGCCTGTTCATCGATGCCGTCGCCGGCGCCGCCAGGCTCAGAAAAGATGGCTACATTTTGAGCATCGCGCCGACGGCCAACAAGCTTCCCACGATAACCTGCGCCATGCCCGATGGGACCAAGCTCACCGGGAAATTCGCCTTGCGCGGCTTCTCGCACATCGGAGTGGTGAGCGTGGAAGTAGTGCCTCCGCCGGCAACCGCACCGACCACCAAGCCGAAGTAAAGCGGCGATCCCCGGCTGTTTATCCCTTTGATCAAGGTTCAGTCCCCGGCGATATCCGCAGCCCCCGCCTCGCCGGAGATGAACCGCTTGACCACCGGATCGGCGCTGGCGCGAATGACATCGGGAGGGCCGTCGATGATGGGCCGGCCTTCGTGAAGCATGACAATGCGGTCGCCGATCTTGAAGGCGCTGTGCATGTCGTGGGTGACGGTGACGCTGGTCGCGTCCAGTTCCACCTTGAGTTTGACTATCAATTGGTTGATGACATCGGCGCGGATGGGATCCAGGCCGGTAGTCGGTTCGTCATAGAGGATGACCTCCGGGTTCATGGCGATGGCCCGGGCCAAAGCGACGCGTTTACGTTGGCCGCCGGACAACTCGGCGGGCATCTTGCCTTCGATACCCGGCAGACCGACCATGCGCAGCTTGGCGGCGACTATACTGCGAATTTCTTCGGGGTGTTTGGCGGTAAGCTCGACAAGGGGAAACCCGATGTTCTCCGCGACGGTTATGGAATCGAACAGGGCCCCCATCTGAAAAAGGAACCCAAAACGCCGGCGGACGCTCTGGAGACTGCGTTCGGGAAGGGAATCGATGCGGGCGCCGTCGAAGTACACCTCTCCTTTGTCGGGCTTGAGCAGTCCGACAATGTGCTTAAGGAGCACACTCTTGCCGCTGCCGCTGGCCCCGATGACGACGATGCTCTGACCGCGTTCAATGCTCAGGGACAGGTCGCGCAGCACCTGAAGACGCCCGAAGGCCTTGGAGACGTTGCGAAGTTCGATCAGCGACATGCGGTCTATCCCCCAAAAATACCCCGGAAACCGTAGATGGTCTGATACCAGTCATGGCCCAGTTGCGCGAAAAAGAAATTCATGATGATGATGGAAATGAAGGTGGCCACGAAACTGTCCGTGCAGGCGCGGCCGACGCCGCTGGCGCCGCTGCCGCAGGTGAAGCCCTTGTAGCAACTAACCGCCCCGATGCTGGCGCCAAAAAAAATGCTCTTGATCACGCCTTCCATAATCGCCCAGCGCCCCACGCCAAGCTGCGCGAAATGCCAATAGGGCTGGTTGGGAATGCCCAGGGAATTGACGGCAATAAACCAGCCTCCCAGAATACCCAGGATATCGCTGTAGATGGTCAAAATGGGCGTAAGCAGGACGCAGGCCAGGAAGCGCGGGACCACCAGCACACGCACCGGATCGGCGCCCATGACCCGCAGGGCATCAAGCTGTTCGGTGACATTCATGGTACCCAGTTCGGCGGCCAGGGCCCCGCCGATTCTTCCGGCGAGCATGACCGCGGTCAGGATCGGACCGATCTGCTTGCACACCGACACATCGATTACCGTGCCCAGGCGTTCGGCCTGGCCGACGGCCTTGAACTGGGCGTACATTTCGACGGCCATGACCATGCCGATAAACGCTCCGGTGACGGATACGACCGGAACCGAGCGCACGCCGATTTCATACATCTGGGGAAAGATGGTGCGGATATTGCGCCATTTCATCCAGCCGGAGCCCATCCAGAGAAATATCCGCCCGAAAAAGCGCCAGAAGTCGCCGAACGCCGCCAGAAGGTGTTTGGTGTCCAACCCGATCTTCTCGATGCTGCCCATGACCATAAACGCCATGATACGAGCCGGAGCGGCCGGCAGCAAACGGGAGGGAAAGGCGGCGGCGTTAGGTGGCCGTATCCGCAGGGCGCACGCCAAGTGGCATGGCCTTTTCAGGCAGCGCCACCAGCCATGTGGACCATTCCTCGCCAACGATCAAAGGCTCGCCAACACAGACTAAACATGCCTATCAGACGCTTGACGCCAACGGATCATGGACCAGCGCGAACAGGGAGTTGGTAAAGGAACGCTGATCCCCGACCAATATTGACGGTGCCACTCCGCCGCGGCGATGGGCGGCGATGACCTTCACCAACCTGGCATCGGGCTGCCCATCGGCACACAACGTAACCACCGCAGGATTGACGATCTGGACCTCTTGCAGAGGCCATGCCTGGGGCCGGAGTAATCCGGCCAACAAATGATCGTCCGCGGTAAGGGCGGAATCCTCGACCAAGGCGGCTTCCATCCTGAAGCAATGTGGTCGGCCGGTGTCATCCTGGCCAACATCGAGCAGGCGCAGCACCACATCATGGCCGGCACGGCGGATGAATGCGAAACACGGAGAATGCGGGGCTGCCGAAGCTCCGGACCATCCGAAGCCGCCGGGAATCTCCTCGATGGCGCGAACTAACGCCGCACATGTGCCGGGGTGGCTGGCCAGCACCCGGTATTCGTGCGGCAGGCGGCTGGGCAGGACCAGCTTGCCATAGATAATCAGAGGGAACACCTTTGGGCTCACCATTGGTCTCCCGGCCATACCCAGTTGTTGAGGATGCGAAAATCGTCTTCGACAAGACCTTCGATCTCGAACTTGATGTAGGGCCCGTCGCTGAAGTCCGCCGAATTCCAGCCGTCGCCATATTCCAGCTTGTGCTTGCCACAAAAAATACCGAGGCTCAGCGGGCCTTCGGCAAATGCATAGGCGGCCACCTGGTTCTTCCAATACCATCGGTAATTCCAAAGCTCCACGGCGATGGCATCGCCAGGCTCCCAAGGGAACAGGAAAGACGCTTCTTCCGGGCCCCAGTTGTTGCTGGTTGATGTGCCACCGGAGATAAACCGCACCTCATTGTCTTTGCGCAAGATGCGAATCCCGTGGCGTTGGGGATCGGCAAAGATGCCGCAGGCGCGCAGGCGGATCATATAGGTCGCCGTGCCGGCAAGGCGGCGGGCCAGCTTTTCCGCACGCCGCATTTCGGAAACAGATGGATCTTCCGCCGCGAATTCCGCGACATACACGGCGATGGCATCGGCTTTCCTGGCCAGGAAATGGAGCTCTTCCGGCCGCACCGCGCGCACCATGGCCCGTTGGCGCTGGCGCTCCTGGACACGGCGATTTTTCTGCATGTCGCGGACGCCATCGGCATCCTGGCCTTGGGGAAACTCAACGAGGAAGGCCGAAGCCGCCTCCGGGAAGCCCGCGTTCCGCTGGTCGTACAGGCTCCTGACCAGGATAAGCAGCGCCCCGCGACGCAACTGCTGCGCCTGGCGCAGAAACTCGGTGGCCTGAAGCTGGAATTGGCTGTTCCTGCACCTGCTCAAACATGAGGCGGCAGCGATGATTTCTTTCATCTCCAATAGGCCCGGCTCGCCATTGAGACGCTGCTCGAGCCGGTGGAATTCCGCCCCAACCAGCGCGTCAAGACGAGCCTTGTAGCCATGGGTAGGCAGCCAGACGGCACCATCGACGGCGGCCAGCGCCGATGCCTGCGCGTTGTCGTGCAACCTGCTCTGATTCCAAGCCAGTTGGGCCCACCAGGCTACGGCAATGAGCATCATGATCGCCATCGCGGCCCCGGCCAAGCCGTACCCCAGCGTACGGGCGCCAGCGCCCTTGCGCCACAGAATCCAGTCAAAGACTTCCTGGTAACCAGTCGGACATAATTCCCTGGCAGGCAATGTATTCCCGCCGCCAGGAATACGGGCATCAGATGCGACGGCGCCGACCGCCGAAACAGAGTACACGCCAAGGCGCGGACTCCAGTCAAGCAATCGCCTGTATAGCTGCGGCGCCCGCGTTTTCAGGAATGTTCGCGCGGAAATTTCCCCGCCCAACTCGGGATGGCGATCGCGTTTGCACAGAAGAACCGCAACCTCGGGCGGCCTAGTTCGCTTGCCGGCTTCAATCTGGGCGTGGCAGACCTGGAACAAGGCCTGGAGCAAGGCGTTCAGACGTTCCCGGCGTCGCCGGTCTTCCTGATGGCTGTCATCGCCCCCCCGCTGCAAATCCAGGTCGGGATCGAGCACCAACAGGAGAAACCGCACGCCTTCGAGATGGGCCCAGAGCTGCTCCAGACGCGACTTGTCCAAATCGCAGAACGCGCGCCGAAACTCCTCGCCGCGATAGTCCAGCAGTGAAAGTTGCAGGATAGAATCCTTGTAGCGGACATCCAATTCCACGAAGCGCGTCTGGGTTGTCCCCGGCGGCCAGATCCGGGCATGCAAGGCATTGACCAGTTCATTGAGGTATTTTTGCGAATCCTCGTTTCGCCCCAGCACGTGGAAATCGGATTGACGCTGCGGTTCGCCGAGGATGCCCAACCCGGCGATGAAGCAGGTCTTGCCGGCTGATTCCGCGCCAAGCAGGCACAGACGCGTTGTTTTCTTGCCGCTCGATTGCGCGGCGCAACCCCCGCAAGACGCGTTATCGTCAACGGGGATGGCGCCGGGATTTTCGGGGGGATGGATGCTCATCGGTCACTCTTCGGCTGCGTTAGACAACCTTGGCTTCGCGTCTTCTCCAGGGGGCAATGCGCCAGGCGCAAGCCAGCAGTATAAAACAGGCCAGGGCATGCCCCGCCCAGGAGGTTATGACCCGTGCTAGAGGCGTATCGCCCAGCCATTGTCTCATGGCGGCGCTCAAAGCATCGGCGGTGGCGTTGGCGCTGTTCCCGATCAGCCTGCCGGCCTCTTCGCCGATGGCCTGGCCGACTTTAGGCAGGGCCGGGATGGTCCTTTCATGAATGGTTATAATCATACCAACCGCCAGCAACGACCGGTAAGCCCATCTTCTGAAGGCGGGCGGCACGCTTTCCCATGCCTGCTTCAGACGCCTGGCGCCAGCAAAAGCCGGCTCGGCCGCCTTATCCAGGATTCTGCCGGCGATCACGATAACCTGGCCTCCATTCCGCAAAACCAGCCCGCCGGCGCCGGCCACCCGCCGGAGGGCGGATCGCTCCACATCGCGGGCGATGGTCGTGCCGCCCGTCCGGGCCGCCGCTTCCGCCGCCTCCCGTCCGGCGCGCCTGGTCAGGGCCTTGGCCTCCTGCCTGGTGACCTTCTCAATGGCCATCTCGCCACTGTCCTTGAGCACCTCTTTGCCGGCCGTGACCTCGGCGCTGGCACCGAAAGAGGCCACGAGCAATACGCCATCGGCGACATCAAGGCCAGCCCAGCCCCACTCGCTCCATTGGCTGGGGTATCCCTGGGCGATATTTTTTACCAATAAGGCCGGGGCCCCGAGGATCGGCACGGCCCCGAGCCACTCCCAATCGTCCTTCCTGGGCGTGCCATCGGAATTGAAGTAGCGCCGCACCCAGGCGGGATCCTCATGCAACTTGTCGAACCCGGCGCTGCCAAACCGGGCCAGGAACGGCACCACCAGAATTCCTACGTGCTCGTCAAGCAGATAGGTCTTGAGCCGGGCATCGTCCTCGTAGTTCTTGAGGATATAGAAACCGAGGTCGCCGTAATGGGCCAGGGCCGCCGCGGCCGGCACGATCTCGTTTTCGTAATTGCTGTAGAGAAACGCGCACACATCGTTGGCTGCGTACTTTTCCAGCAATTGGTCGGCGTAATTCGGAACATCCTTGTTCAGGCGCAGGGCCAGCGGATGAGCGCGGGCCGCCTCCCAGACTTTGGGCCTGGTCTTGCGAATCAGGGCCAACTCGCCGGCCAGTTCGGCCGCCCGCCGCCAACGAACCGGTTCGTCGGCCGGCAGCGCCAAGCTATCGCCGTTGATGAAGATGACATCGAGAACCTCGTCCAACGGCACGCCATCCTTGACGGCGCTCTGGATGATTGGCCCGTAGGCCAGAAAGAGGACGAAGCCATAGACGCCCAGCTTCAGATCGCAAACGGCTTGCTTGGGAAGCGGATGGTATTGCCGGGCCACCCGCACCGCCTCCGCATAGCTCTGTTCAACGGCGTCCACCGTTCCAGCATTAACCTGCGCCGGAGCCATATCGGCCAGCACTTCCGCCAGCCACTGGCGTTCCTGGCCGTAGTACTGCCAGGCCCCCGGGTCATTGCGCAAGCATGGCCACAGGACCAACCCCACGGGATCATCACGCACTATCTTCCATGCCACCGGATCTTGGGACGCCTGGGCCAGCAGATTCAGATAGAACTCCAGCGTCTGGCCGGAATCATCGTGGATCAGCATCTGGCAGGTGGTGGCATGGGCCTGAAAAAATGTCTCCACGGCCTGCTGGTCGCCGGGATCAATGGACTGGCGGGCCAGCGCCGCCAGGCGGACTTCGTAGGGTGTCCGGCCTTTTTGGGCCCGCACCGCCAGTTCGCGCAGCGCCGACGCCTGGTTGCCGCCGCCGTGCTCGGCCGCCGTCATAGCCACGGCAATATCCCTGGCATCGCGCTGGTCGCGCAGTTGGCGCAGCGTCACCGCCGCCCGCGGGTCGGTCTCCTGCAAACGCTCCAGTTGCTGGCGAACGTAAGCATCCGGCGGTTGGGGCCCGAAACCAGCCAGGCGGCCCCAAGGCGACACCGCTGCAAGCGCAGCGCACACCAAAGCCAGGCAAAGAATCGGCTGGGTAATCGCGCGCAGTAACCGGGTTACCATGATGCGCTCCTTTTCGACGTCCTCGACGACCAGACACTGGCCACAGAAGCGGGCTCAACACCTCGAATTATACCGGAAGCGTAGCCATGGTGCTGATTAACGAAGAGGATTGTATGCGGTGGTTCAAGTGGAGGTCGTGTTGAGGGGGTGGCTGATGAAGGAGTCGGGGCTTGTGGATGACGCGGGCAAGGAAGGCAGAATGCGGCCGCCGTGCGGGAACGCCGTAAGCGGGCGTAACAGGGAAGCAGGTCTGATTCATCCGGTCGGTGACGATGGGGCACAAAAACTCGCGAGGAGAAGATGAATCAGACCAGTCCTGGTTCCCACGACGGTGTTAGACAGCAGTCGAACGGAAGGTCTTCAGGTCCAGTAGCGGCTTGGCAAAGGTGGACGGTGTCATACATAGGCGGAAGTATGTCCCTCTACATATATAGCGAGGTAATATGCGCATTGATGATTATTGCCGCGATTGGAGTGTGAGGAAATGGCTCTGGCGAAGTCGGGAAGACGGTTTTGGGACATTTGGCGGTGAGAATCCTTTTCATCGCGGGGACGGACGCCGGCGGCGATCTGGGCGCGGAGGGAGAATAGGTCCTCGGGGAAAAGACGGAACTGTTGGAGTTGGGCGTAGCGGTCTTCGAGGGCGGCGCGGGCAACGCCAGCGACTGGTGCTTTGACCCGATCTGCAACACACGCTTCTGGTAGCAGACGCACCAGTCTCGACCCACCGTCCGCTCTTCCTTGAAGCACAATATC
>Ga0316227_1001058_pt1 | contig 32399 bp, 17 predicted proteins | sample TBH18019metaG_FD_206012 | JGI IMG/M metagenome (GOLD analysis project Ga0316227, IMG submission 206012) | Freshwater microbial communities from Trout Bog Lake, Wisconsin, USA - TBH18019 | ecosystem: Environmental > Aquatic > Freshwater > Lake > Hypolimnion/Profundal zone | place: USA: Wisconsin... | reverse complement strand
GCTTGCGCAACTCGTTGATAGTCATGGTTATCCCTCCTCAACGAGGAAGATAACCCAGCCCTGCGACAGAATATGTCACACCTTCTTCTCAGGGATAATTCCGTAGGTAAATCATATGAACCTCCAAATATAAGCGCTCGATATTATCCTGTGGATGTACTCCCACCTGAAAATGAACTTATTGATGATTTACTTTGGATGATGCAAGTTAACCGCGATATTTTGCCAATCTGGGAAAACTTGAAAACCAAATCTGGAGAAGTAACAATCATGCAAAGTTCTACTAATGTCGTTCTGCCAAAACCATTTCTCCTGCTAGCAGGAATTTCAGGGACTGGAAAAACTCGTTTTGTCTGCGAACAAGCCAAAATATCCGCCTGTGAACACAATCTGGACCAAGGTGATAACTACTGTCTAGTGCCAGTTCGCCCCGACTGGCACGAGCCGTCCGACCTGTTAGGTTACATCTCTCGACTCGGCTGCGATGGCCCGCGGTATGTAGTTACCGATGTGCTTCGCTTTATTGTGGCAGCGTGGAAGCATGTTGCGGTAGCTGCTACCGCAACACAAATCACCTATAAAGAACTGGATAGTGTCAGTCCATTCTGGCTCTGCCTCGACGAGATGAATCTAGCTCCTGTAGAACAGTATTTCGCAGACTATCTTTCAATACTTGAGACGAGGAACTGGGATAACGGAATATACACCTGTGAACAGCTTCTCAAGTCAACTGTTATTCAACAACATCTTGACCAACTAGGTAGAAATGACTTGTGGCAAAAACTAGGCATATCTGATGAAAATCTGTTGTCAATTGGACTGAGATCTTACTTTTTGAGCTCTGGCATTCCCATCCCACCAAATCTTATTGTGGCGGGTACAGTCAATATGGATGAAACTACCCACGGTTTTTCCCGCAAGGTAATAGATCGTGCACTGACTATTGATTTCGGCGAGTTTTTCCCGAATGATTTTTCTCAGTACTACTTTTCCGACAAGAAAATTGCTGACAAACTGCTCAATTTCCCTCGACTTTCAAAGGTGCACCACCAAAGCGAACTTTCTGCTGTTGCCGCTGACCCGGACGGCCGCAAAACGATCGGGTTCTTATCGGTCGTAAACAGCATTCTTTCTGCGACCCCTTTTGCACTTGCATTTCGTGCCTTGAACGAGGCACTCCTGTCTGTTGTTTGTTTTAATCCTGCGGATAACACCACGCTTCAGGCCGTGTGGGACGATTACCTTATGATGAAGGTACTGCCAAGGATTGAAGGCGATGCTGAAAAACTTTCCTTTGACGGTGACGAAAGCCTGCTTACTAAATTAATAACTGTCCTCGAAATTCAGCTGGCATTGGTGTGGAGTGGCAATACCAGGCCGGATTTGTTGAGGAAAGCAATTAGCGGCCCGGAGGTATCTGTCGCGTGCCGATCCAGGATCAAACTGAATTGGATGCAGAAACGTCTTGTGGAAAATTCGTTCACTTCTTTCTGGCCTTAGGCTGACTATGAATCTGTCCCTGTTAAATTCAGCAGTCGTACCAACAAGGTCGTTCCATGCCTGATGTCCTCAGAATTGATACCATCTACTGGGTGCTGTCTGTCTGGACGAAGGATGTTCAGACGCCGCGGAATCGCCTAAAAAACACCCTGCTGGCACGCGGAAGGGAACTGCCCTCCTGCCCTGTCCGCTTTTCGCCCTCCGTTACTCTTTCCGCCGTACCGATTCCCGCTGATATCGTCCTACCCCTTCTCCCTGTTTCTGAACTGGTTTTCCCGTTACCGGTGTTTTTTGAAAACAGAGTCTATGACTTCGAGTTCCAGTTCTCTTCAGGCACCTCGAAGAAACCGGAACCGGAGATTATACACTGGCTGAGTTCCGTCGCAGACAGTTTCCGGATCTCCCGTGATTGCCTGAGAGGAAGCATAAATTTCGGGAATGATGTGGGATGGTTCCGTCTGGGCCTTAAGTTCAACGACGGTCGGCGGGAGGTTGAGCAGTTCATCTCTTTTGAAGTGCTGCCGGTAAAAATGGACCTGGCTGGTGACTTCGACCAGATCCATACGATCATTGATAGCACTTTTCCGCTCTGGCGTTTTTCCTTTGCAAAAATAACCGACCATGAACTTGCTAAATCACGAAAGCCACATGAACGCTTCCCGCTGTTGTGGCTGGCAATGTTTAGAAGCCTGCGTAGTGACCTGGATAATGCAGTAAAACTGATCTGCCGATCGCCTCATTCACGTTTGTTGCCGCTGGAACGCTTCCAGCGGCCTGACCGTCTCAAAGGACTTCTGACTCCGCGGTTGGAAGAATCTGTAGCCAACCAGTGCCGTAATGGCGAATCGAATCGCCGCTACCGTGTCGAGACCTGGCGGCTGTCCGTAGACACGCCTGAAAACCGTTTTGTCAAGATGGTTATGACATGTTGCATACGGGAGCTGTCTGCGTTTATTGGCAAGGCACGGTTGAACAATGCAGTGCCGGACAGGGAGCGGCTCAGCACTGTTTTTTTCGCTGAACTTGACAGTTGGAAAAAACCTCTGGAACAGCGCCTGTCCGAGCCGTTATTTCGTGAAGTCGGCGCATTTGCAGGGATGTCGCAGGAATCGATGGTGCTTCATCAACGGGCCGGATATGCCAAGGTCTACCGCATCTGGCAGGAACTTAAGCTGTATCTCGATCTTTTCGGCCGGCAGGCGGCCATATCCATGAAGTCCGTGGCTGAACTGTACGAAGTTTGGTGCCTGCTGGAAGTTCGGCGCATGCTAATGGGACTCGGGTTCACAGAAATCGACTCACGTAAGGCTGCATTGAGGACAAAGGACTTTGAAAAGCAACTGGTGGATGGAATGGGGACAGCCTTCCGCTTTACACGTCGAGACGGATTGAAGATACGTCTGGCCCATGAGCCTCCGTTTCCCGTTACCAAAAATCCCGATTCCAGAGGCATCTATTCCTGGACTACGCGACAGGTGCCCGATATTCTACTGGAGGCCGTGTTCCCCGATGACAGCCGGGTCAGATGGATTTTCGATGCTAAATACCGTATCGACGCTGAAGAGGGCTTTGACGACCTGATTCCTGACGATGCCATTAATCAAATGCATCGCTATCGAGATGCGCTGGTTCATATGGTTGCCGGGGAGGATCGTGTCACAGAAAAGAGCCGTCCGGTGGTCGGTGCTTTTGTACTGTATCCCGGATGGTTTAGCGAGGTTGGTGATAATCCATATGCCGCTGCTGTCGAAGCTGTTGGTATCGGCGGGTTCCCGCTCCTGCCTGGGCGGGAGAATCGCTGGCTTCGGGACTTCCTAAAAAAGAAATTCGGTGACCTGTCACTGGAGGAATCACAGGAACGTGCGCTGGAGCCTGATGAGCATCTTTTGCACGACTCAGTCCGGATTCCACCAACTGGACTGTCACTGAGCCGCTACAATGACCTGACTCTTGTTTCATCACTTGGAAATGTCTCTGGAAGAGATAAAGAGTATGTTGAGCGCTTCTTGTGCGGGAACGCCGGCTGGTATCATCTGCCGGCAAGCACGGCCGATAAGAAAATTTCAAGAGCAGTCATGCGGGAACTTCGCTACTGCGCAGTGGCCGTTCATTCCGCGGGCGTTGTCGACCGACAGATCGAATATCTGTACGATATCAGATCCGTGCGGCTGGTCAAACGATGTGACTTGTCTGCCGAACAGGCAGGCAATGTTAATCCGAATCAAAACGACTACTGGCTGCTTCAACTTGGGAACTCGCGTCGGCTTGACGTTCCTATCTGTGTAGCTGCCGGTCGGACATTCCGTTTCCGTCTCACCGGTGTTTCAGACGTCCTTGGCGCGCAAAACTGGAGAGACCTGCCTGAAAGATACCTTGCGTTCACGATGGAGTAAAGGTGCAATCCCGGCGTAGTGTAAACTTGGATGTCACGGAGACATTGATGTTCCATTGATGTTTTGGGCACATAATGCAGATTATTCCTTGGTATTAGCTTTGATTTTTTTAGTTTAAGGTGGCCGGGATTTGTGAGACAGCCTGAGGGGTGAAATAAGCAATGTCCCGTCGTTGGATTCCCGGGACACCATACTAAATTCAGCCAGTTACTTCGGGTTTTGGTCCTCGTTTTTTGGGCTTTAGTTTGCGTTTAAGGAGATCTCTAACTCAATTGACGAATTCGCTATCACCGTAAGGCATTCCAGAGCGTTCTTTACGCCGGAAGTCTTCGCACTCTAGGGGATTCCCGGATTCCCGGGATTCCCGGGACACCATACTAAATTCAGCCAGTTACTTTGGGTTTTGGTCCTCGTTTTTTGGGCTTTAGTTGACGTTTATGGGGGGGCTTTAACTCATTGACGAATCCGCCGTCGCCGCAAGGCCTCCCAGAGTGATCTTTGCGCCTGAAGTCTTCGCACTCTGAGCTATTGCCGTCACAGTGTAGAAAACCAATCTAGTTTTCAACGAGATCTAGGAGAGGGGCTCATGGATGTCCCCGTAACTTCGATGCCGGACCTTGTTCAGCCACCCCAGGTAAGGAGCGCATGATTGATTTTCCGGTTACTGTTGACAGGAATAAATTAGCTGACGCCCTGCGTTCTAAGATGTAAACCTCCCGCATCATGTTAATAAGAGGCTCTCATGACCTATTTTTCGCCGGAAGATGATGAACTGATAGTATTCGCAGCCGACCAGGAACCCTTTGGAGATCAACCCAACCGGTTCTGTACTCTCTACCCCTTGATGACACTTGCAGGAGAACGGTTTTCTGCACATGAGGAAAACTTTCCCCGTCGCGGGAGGGTATGGTGGAAAGTGCGGTCAGAACACGATTCCTATGCGGTTCCCGGCTCGATCTGGGTCGGCTCCGTGGAACAGGCCCCCAACTATTCCCCCGGAGACTGGCAAAAGGACAAATACCAGGTCCGCATGAGGGACATTCGCCAGGGCGACGACGACCTGATTGAAATAATCGACCTTGAAGTCGAAAATCCTAGCGCTGATGTCGTCTATCGAAACGAAAGAATCCCCTACCCACGCCAGCCTGTTAAGCTTGTCTTTCTTCGGGGCACAAAGACCGTGATCGGCCCCCTGAAAGCCTCGTGGTCCTCCGCAGATCGTTCCCTCTCATTCGCAGTTCAAAATCCTACCAGACCTGAACTCCTGAGAATACCGACACAGCTGTTTGACCAGAAAATAAGGTGCGAGCGGTTTTCCTTTCAGGCAAATCAGGTTCACATAAGTGCGCGTCAATTCCCCCTCGTTATTACGCTTAGCAAGAACTCCTGGATCGACTTCCCCAAGTTGCGGGAACTCGGCGCGGTGCTGGTGGCCGTTGTTGACAGTGTTGTCATCAACTGGGCGGCCAAACAGGCAACCCTGACCAACGCCCAGTCAAAGGAGGTTAAATCCTTCATTGCCAAAGTCCAGGAGCAGCCGGCGAATCTGGCTCACCAATACTATAACCGCTTTCAGGAAATAACGAAGGACGTATCCCTTATCGCTGATCTTGGCGAGTCTGTTGCCACCGCTCTTTCGGAGACTCCGGCTTACCGGGACCTCGTCAACCGGCACATTGAAGCTGTGGCATCCGACAGGATCAAGCAGGAGATAGCCCGGCGCGAGACGGAAATATGCGCCGGAATGGAAGCGACCTTGAAGCAGAAACAGGTGTTGCAAAATGAAATAGTAAAACTTCAGGATGAGTTTCAGGACCGCGTGCGGGAGAATGAAGAGGAATTGCAGAAGCTTCACGTTGACCGGATCCGCTCTTTGGAGGCGCAGGAAAAACAGCTTGCTGAACGGGAAAAGTCCGTCACCGAAAAGGAAGATGTCATAGCCTCCCGCCTTGAGCGGTTGACCCTTCAGTATGCGACGGAATCCGAGCGTGTTGCGGACGAGTTCTTTGCCCAGATGCCTTTTTTTGGCCGCCTGCTCGCAACCCCAGGGCCCGAAAAGGAGAAAGCCCTGCGGGCTGAGCCGGTCAGCAGGAAGATGACCTTGCCGAAGTATCTGCACGCCAAGAAGGAGGACTACGCGATCACCGAGGAGCAGTTCCTCGGTCAGTTCAGGCAGGTAGTGGCACAGAGGGGATATCTTTTCAGCGACGATGACCTGGTTAACTTTCACGTGACCATGAAAGTGGGTGGACTCGTTATCCTTGCCGGGCCAAGCGGCACCGGGAAAAGCAGTCTCCCCCGCTTCTACGCCGAGGCGCTCGGCTGTTCCGAAGAATACCTGCACATTCCGGTGCGCCCTGACTGGCTGGATGACAGGGATCTTGTGGGAGCCTTTAACTCGCTGACCCGCAGGTTTGAACCGGCCAACAGCGGTTTGGTGGACCACCTGATTGCAGCCCTGGAAGACAGGAAGCAAAATCGCGGTGGCATCTTCCTGATCTGTCTTGACGAGATGAATCTGGCACGGGTGGAGCACTATTTCGCCCAGTTCCTGAGTGTCTCGGAGAAGGTGCCGGCCGAACGCTTGATTAGCCTGTTTGCTGAGGGACTCGTCAATGAGACCGACCCCTATGCTCCCTATCGGCTCCTCCCCCTCAACGATAATCTGCGCTTCGTCGGCACCGTCAATATCGACGAAACGACTCATTTTTTCAGCCCCAAAATCCTGGACCGCTCTCAGGTGCTCTCCTTCCAAAGCCCGGATCTGGAATCCCTCGGCACGACGGTCTTGGGGGACCAGAAACTCGGCGGCATCCTTCCTGTCAGTGCCGGGAATTTCGACTCCTGGACCCAATTCGATGCCAACTTGACCCAAACCCGGGCTCTCCTTTTTCAGATCGATGGCATCCTGAGAGGATCGAGACTCGGGCTGACCTATCGCCCCTTCAGGCGCATGCTCCAGTACGTTGCCGCCTCCAAGGGGCTGATGGGGGAGGACCAGGCCCTGGACATCCAGTTGCTCCAGGTCGTATTCCCGAAACTAAGGAACACCGCTCCCCACTTCGAGAAAACGCTGGAGGCTTTGCTCCAGACAATTGGTGCGAAAAGGTTCCCCCGGAGTGCCGAACTGCTGCAGAAAATCAAGGATTCAGGGGATGACTACGAGTATTTCCAACTTATATAGTCTGAGCATAAGGTGTAATGGCCAGGAGCTGCTCTCCTGCCGCCTCGACCCTTTTCAGCTCCCCTACCGGGCCAGCGACTATCTCTGCATAAAAGCAGCCGACACGCTGTCGTTCCGGTTGGGCAGGCCGCCCGATGCCGGGCCTGTGCTCGTCAAGCTGGGCGAGGAGCAGGTCATGCTCTGCTCCGGAAGGCAATCCGGCTGCGAGAGCCAGGAAGACACCTGGCTCTACAACGAGATCGGGGAGAGCTGCCTGACCGTCGAGCAGCAATCTCCTGGTGATGAGAACGAGCTTTCCCAGGTAATCATCGAAATCCCCATAGTCATCGAGCCGCGTAGCCCAATCGCACGGGATTATGAGGTGATGGTCGAGGATCTGACGAGGGTGCACGAGGACTTGGCCCGGGACATCATATCTAAAAGCCATTCCCGCTTCGGCCTCCGTGCCAGTGGCACTCTGCGTCTGGTGCCGGCCTCCGTCCTGGCCAGGTTTGCCGAACTGCACCAGCGCCTGGTTGATGTGGTCGACCGGATAGCATCCCAACCTTCGCACGTCCTGACAAAACGCCGGGTTGTCGCCCGCTACCGGCCGGGCGACCAAATCGATACCTGCGGTTTGCACAGGTTTGCCGAGAATAGCTTCGACGCGGAGGGACGTGCCACCGCAATCCAGAAGGGGCACGTGAGGCGATCTTGCCTCAGCGCAGATACCCCAGAGCACAGGCATCTTGCCTGCGGCATAAGGCTACTGGAAAAAAGGGCGAACGTGGTTGCCCGGCACTTTAGCATAAGGGCCGAAATGCTTCAACTGGACGCCAAAAGGTGGGGTACTACCTCCGGTAAAAAACCCTCTGTTTTTCAAGAGACCATCCTCCCGAAGATCAGGCAACTGGAAGAGTATGCCGCGAAGGCAGGCGCAATATCCTCTGGTCTGCATGCGCTGCTGTTGGCCCACCCTTTTCTGAAGGACGCCGAGGAACCGCGCACCCCTTTCTGTCTGACTCCAACCTTCAGCGGTCGCCCGGCCTACCGTGCCGCCTACCAGATACTGTCCGAAGCCCGGACGGTTCTTGGAGTACTGGTGGATGGCGATGCCATAAGGGTTGGGCACCGGAGCCTTTCGAGCCTTTATGAGTACTGGTGTTTCATCAAGACCGTCGAACTGTTGCGCGATAGACTCGGCACGCCAAAACCCGACCCGACCATCAAACTGATCCACGGGGTGTACCGGCCGGAACTGCTGCCTGGGCAAAAATTCATTTTCGGTGCAGAGTCCGGCAAGACGGTAGCGGTGAGCTACGAGCCTGACATTAATCCCTGGCGCAAGGCTGTCGGTAACAGGGAACGCTATGGCGCCTCCCTGACCGCACGGCCGTTGCGGCCGGACATCATGGTCGAGGTGGCCTCGCCCGGGGAGAGATCGGTTGTTCTGGTGCTGGACGCCAAGTCGACGGAGAAGTTCACCTTGGAAAAGTTTCGGGAGACCACCGACTACTCCCGGCAGATCATCGAGGTTGAGGGGCTGGCCATGCCGGTCAGGCAGGTTTTTCTGCTGCACCGGGATGCCGGCTGCGCCGAGCTTTTGAACCTGCCGACCTACTTTCAACAAAGTGAGATTCCGAGAGAGAACGTCATCGTCGGCGGGGTGTCCTGCCTCCCCGAACGCGTCGGTTGCGTGCCGTTGGGACTGGAGAGAGTGGTTGACAAGTTCCTGGATTTGTATGTTCGCAGCACTCTGGGGAATTTCCGGTGATACGATGCAGTTAATACCTCGACATTTTAAGGCGAAAGGCCCTATTTGGACGGGTTATTGACGTCAGGAAGGCCGAGGGGCAGCCCTAGTCTCCGAGTTCTGGATCCCCGGCGATACAATTTGCTGACTTGAGTGGAGGATGTAACGATGAATATTTTCAGGACCCTTGCCTCGGGCAAGAATTCCTTTCGGGAAGAATTCGTTTCAGCTTTCATCGCCTACCTGTTCTCGCCGAAAATGGACCATGGTCTGAACTTCCTGGTCCTTTCCCGTCTGCTGGTCAGTATCTCCGAAAAGAACCAGGCCGCTTCGCTCAGGGCACTAGCTGATACCCTTAGGTGCCGATTGTGGGAGAGCATCTTTGAGGAAGCAGCCCCACAGCCTGTCGTGGAGCTTGAATTCCCCTACGGTGGCGGCAAGGGATATATTGACGTGGTCATCCGATGCGACAACTGGTTCATCATCATCGAGAATAAGATCGCAGCAGGATCCAAAACCGATGGCCAGGTAAAGGATCAATATGAAGGCTTCCGTGACGCACTGCGGGCCAAGGACCCTCTGTTCGACAATTCACGCGTCCTTGTGGTGTACCTCGTTCCCGCCTTGCACGGGGTGGATGGCTGGAGCGTGCCGGAGGGTTTCCACAAGGAAATGGATAAGGTCGTGCTGCGGCCCGGTGATGAAAAGGTCCTCGTCACTTGGCAGACGGTAAAATCTCCCGATGAGGAACCGGTTTCTTTGGTGTCAGTGCTGCGCAGTATCTTGCAGGACGATGCAAACGGCAGTATCAGCCCCATCGGATCCGATGTCCGCCACGCCATGCTCTCGCTCATCGACTTCGCCCTCGGCGAGTTCCAGGGGTACCACTACCCGAAAGCGGCAACGAATAAAAACGGCGAACCAAAAGAGGCGGTCGCCGATATCCTCGGTAGGGAAGGGGAGTGGTTCGTTGGTATCAAGGCGGGAAAAGCCGGCGCGATTGAATCCGCATGGAGAAACCCGGCGTTTTTATCATATGAGCTCACTGTGACGAAAGATTCCCTACGCGGCTGGCAGTATCTCCCCCTTGCCGACTTTCAGAGGCTGGTGCGTTGGGCGCTGAACCCGGAAACGGAATCCCTTGCAGGATTCAAGTGGGAAGGCAAACCGTTTTTCACGCCGCTGCTGTACAAGGTGGCGAAGCTGAGCAAGTCCGATCTCTGGATCGGCATGAAGGGCGGAAAGGCAGCACTAGCGGCAATGAGCCCTGATGAGATTGTCAATAGAAGCGGTTGGGAAATGGCGACGGAAAGGAAAAGTAGCCAGTGGTTTAGTGGAGCCGAGTTCTGCGCGCTGCTCGATGAGAAGGGGATAGCTTTCGAGTCTAAGCCGGAGGCATATTGAATGTCTCTTTTGCGCAAGCGAATGGGGGGCGGGACCAGGGAGTAACCGCCAAATTTGATTGGAGCAGTTCCGGAACCCTTGGAGAAGAACCGTGACCGACCGCCCATTGATCTACAATAAGCTGGTCAGGGACCTGATCCCCGACAGAATCGCTCAGTCTGGCAAGAGCTTTACCTCCAGCGTTTTGAACAACCCGGATTTTGCTGAGGCTCTGCGTCACAAGATTATCGAAGAAGGTCACGAACTTTTCCAGGCCGCCACCCGGGACGAGATAATCAACGAGTCTGCCGACCTGCTGGAACTCCTGGATGCCATCCTCGCCCATCACGGCATCGACTGGGTCGAGGTCTTTGCAAAAAAGGCTGCTAAACGCGAAGACGCTGGTGCCTTCAGCAAGCAACTGATGCTTCATGCAACTGCGGCCAGCCAGTCTGTCGCCGAAAGGGGAGACCGGGAAACGCGCCTGCCGCAACTCCTGACTTTCAACTCGATGGTCGGTTTCGTCGATGTCATCAAGCGGGAGCTGGCCGATGCCGATGCCCTGCACATCGCTTCTGCTTTTTACGCGCGCGGCATGCTCAACCTGCTGCTCGACCCGTTTCAGGCGTTCGTGCGACGCGGCGGCAAGCTGCGCCTGCTGACCTCCGTCATGGGCAACTTCAACAACCCCCACGACCTGGTGCACCTTGCCACGCTGATACCCCAGATCGACATCAGGATCTTCTACCCGCTGAACGAGAAGGGGATGGCCGATTACACCCAGGAGCCGCCTCCGTTCCACGTCAAGAGCTTCCTTTTCGAGAAGCCGACCAACCAGCATTCCATCATCGTCGGGTCATCCAACCTGACAGGCTCCGGTCTCACCAAAAATCACGAGTGGAACTATTTCTCCAACAGTGAAACCAACCTGCTGTTCAAGAACAACCTTTCCGCCTTCCAGTTTGCCCTGCAGGAGTATGAGTCCTACTGGCGGAAGTCGTCGGTCCCTGTGGATGACCAGTTCCTGGATGCCTATCTGCCGCGCTGGGAGAAGGCCCGCGAGCTTCGCATTGGCGCCGCTCGTGAGATGGGAAGGGCTTTCCAGCGCTCCGTCGAGCCCAGACCGGCACAGGTAGCGGCACTGAAATCTCTTCACGATCGCCGCAAGCTGGGAATCCGGAAGTCCACAGTCATTGCGGCCACCGGGCTGGGCAAGACTTTCCTCGCTGCGTTCGACTTCAAGCAAAGCGGTCAGGGTAATGTCCTCTTTCTCGCCCACCGGGAAAATATCCTCATCAATGCAATGGGGACCTTTCGTTCCGTCACGAAGGACGACCGCTTCGGGGCCATCCTGTCGGGAAGGTTGAAGCCGTCCGTCGTGGACGGGGGGAGCCTGTTCGCCATGGTGCAGACCATCTCCCAGCCTGACACACTGGCCGAGTACGCTCCCGATTCCTTCGATTACCTCGTGATTGACGAGTTCCACCATGCCGACGCGGGTTCCTACCGGCGCGTGCTGGAAAGGTTTAGGCCCAAGTTCCTGCTGGGATTGACCGCCACCCCGGAGCGCATGGACGGACGCGATGTCCTGAAAATCTGCGACTACGATGTCGCCTTCGAGAGCAGGCTCTTCGACGCGATCGACAACAGCTGGCTGGTGCCGTTCCAGTATTTCGCCATTCACGACCCCACGGACTACTCGGCGCTGCACTGGACCAGCCGCGGCTACCTGGAGAGCGAGCTGGACCGGGTGCTGATCGATGATACCCGGGCCGAGCTCATCTTCAACAACCTGCGCAAGTTCCTCCCCTCCATCGGAAAGACCAAGGCCCTGGCCTTTTGCTCTACGAAAAGCCACGCCGAGTACATGAACAGGAAGTTCAACGAGCTTGGCAGGGCTGCCGGTATCCGGTCGGTCTGCCTGCTGGGCGAGGACAGCATCGAGGCGCGCGAGAGCGCCATCCTCCGCCTCCAGGATGAGAAGGACCCTTTGCAGATCATCTGCTCCGTCGACATCTTCGGCGAGGGCGTCGACATCCCCGCGGTGTCCCATGTCCTGTTCCTGCGCCCCACGCAGTCCTTCACCGTTTTCATCCAGCAGCTGGGCAGGGGATTGCGCCAGATGCCGGAGAAGGACTACCTGGTTGCCCTGGACTTCGTAGGCAACTTCCGTCAGTCCTACGTGGCGCCGCTGGCCCTCAAGGGGTACACCAGTGCCTCCGAGTTCCAGGAGGCGCACCGCTTCAAAAGACCGGAACGGCTGTTGCCGGCGGCATGCCATGTGAGTGTCGGGACCGAGGTGCAGCGGATCTGGGACGCGGAGATCAAGGAGGTGATCAAGCCGAAGAACCGATTCGAAGCATTGCAGGCCATTTACCGCGAGCTGCGTGCCAACCTCGGTCAGTCGCCGGCCATCATGGACTTCTTTGCCAATCCTGCGGCGCATGACCCCTACGCCTTCTTCAAGGAGAAGCAGTTCGGCGGCAACTGGCTGAGGGTGAAAAGTTGCATGGAAGACCTGACGGAGTACGAGGCGACCTTGCTGGATTCTCCCGGCGAACAGCTGCTGCAGCATTTGGACAACGAGCTGAGCCCTGTTAAGTCGTACAAGATGGTCGTGCTGCAATCCCTTCTGGCGTTAGGCGGGGGCGAGTGGCCGGTGGCGGAGATCGCCCGACCGTTCCAGGCCTTCTACCTGGGAAATAAGGACCGCCTCGCGGACTACGATGATCTGGCGAAAGCGGCCGACCCCGGCAAGTTCCCGCTGTCCAAGGTCGAAAGCCATCTGATCGGCATGCCTCTCGAAAAGCTGGCGGGCTCAGGAAGGGAGTTCTTTGAGCTGGACAAGGGGCGGCGCATGTTCCGGATCCGTGACCGGTACCAGCCATACTGGCAGGACCCGGAGTTCCGCCGTCTGGTCTCGGACCGTGTGGAGTTCGGCCTGGCCAGGTACTTCTACGCAAAGGACAAGAATTCGGCGGTGCCGGCGGAGATGCGGGGCTTCGCCGTCGAGGTCGCCTATAACGCCCGCAGGGACAACGGCTTCACGGAGAAGGTGCGCAACGCGATTGCCGACAACCCGGAGGGGCTGGAGTGGGAGTGCAACCTGGGCACCAAGGGGTACTCCTCAAAGATGGACATCGAGGTCCACAAGGACGAGCACTTCGTCGCCTGGACGCACGTGCGCTATGAGGACATCACCCGGTTCCCTGCCAGGATAAAGGCGGCCGCCACCGCGCTGCTCGAAGAAGGGCAGCATGGCGAGTTCCGTATCGAGGCACAGGATTCCTCACTGAAGATCAAGCGGAAAAGCAACGACTGATGCTCCAAGGGATTGTCTTGCGGGTTCATTCTCCAGAATAATCCCACCTGGCGCTGGTGATTGATTTCAGGTTTTTATGGGGGAGAGATGGCGCTCACGCAAATGCAGCTGATCCAGTCACTGGGCGAGGCGATGGCCTGGTTCGAAAAGGAGCGCTCCTGGGGAGTCCCGCCGCAGGAACTGAGGCACCTGTGCGGCCGGATCGGCGAGCTGTACGCCGCGATGATAACCAACGGGCAAATGGCGCACAACATCAACCAAAAAGGGTACGACGTAGTCTCCGGAATCGGCGAGCGCATTTCGGTGAAGACAACGACGATGAGCCACGGCGGCGGGCATGTGAGCTTCAACGCCAACACGATCGAACATGTCGACCGGGTCATGATCCTCCAGGTCAACTACGACGAAATGCAGATAGAGATCCTGTTCGACGACACGATCGGCGAGGCGCGGAAGAAGTTCGCCAAAGGCGGGGACGAGAAGACCCTGAACATTTCCTTAAGCAAGCTGCTGTCGAAAGCTGCGCCAAAGCATTGCCTGAAGGCCGTGAACGTGCAGCTGTTCGAGGGGGTGACGGTCAGAGAGATCGAGTCCGGCACCATCGAACTTTTCAGGGACGGCAACCCGGTCGCGCCGGTGCTCCCCGAATTAAGGCGCATGGCCGAGAAGCTCAGCGTCAGCATCATCAACGATAACGGCAACCCCCTGAACACCAGGCAGCTGGGCAGCCTGATCCTTAAGTCCCTGCAGGCCGACAGCGCGGAACTGCTTTAGGCCTTTTGACGGAGGAGGGGGCAAGATCCGGTCAATCCTCTGCAATTCCAATCCAGAGTGCCAACAGCTTTGCGATTTCGTACATCTGCTTATGGGAAAGCCTTCCGATAACTTGCCCTATTTTCTCCCGGGGCACGGTCATTATTTTGTCTATCTGAATCTGTGAGGGGACGGATAAGCCATTGTCAGGAGATGGGTCCACCTGAAAACGGAAAAGAGGGGTTTCATGGAGATGACTGGTGATGAGGCAGATCGAAACACTCGAATGATCAGAGAAAAGGCCTGACTGAATTACCAATGCCGGCCTCGGTTTGCCGTAATCCCCGGGAAGGGCTATCAGAACCAGGTCACCACGATTCACTCCTCACCCCAGTCGGCTATCTCTGCAAGCATCTCCAGGTCACGCATACCTTCAGGAGCATCCGCTACAACAAGGGATTGCCGCCGGCACTCATCAGCGAATCCGGGAGCCTTGGGATCCGGAACCCAGATCTGCACGGACTTTAAACCGGCCGCCCGCTGCCGGCTTCGGTACGATGATACTCGGTCCTTTATTGATTGCTTTTGCATCGATTGCTCCTCCCACCCACTTTGTTACATGTAACGTATCATCGGGTCCTTTTGTTGTCAACCCGCCTCCCTCAACATTGGGAGCGCCTTCAGGTCGACCGGCTTGCCGAAGCGCCACTTTGATTCCCGGGATGGATTCCCGGGACGATTCCCGGGACACCATACTAAATTCAGCCAGTTACTTTGGGTTTTGGTCCTCGTTTTTTGGGCTTTAGTTGACGTTTAAGGAGGGTCTCTAACTCATTGACGAATTCGCCATCACCGCAAGGCCTCCCAGAGCGTTCTTTGCGCCGGAAGTCTTCGTACTCTGAGCTATTGCTGTCATAGTGAAGGAAATCAACCCAGTTTTCGACGAGATTAAGGAGAGGGGCTACTTTGACCAACTGATCGTCCTTTCCTGAGATGTGTGCTGTTGTGCTGCTCCATCGCCAGTCGGAAGGGAGGCTCACGAGATTGGCGCGGACAGGGTTCAATTCAATGTACCGCGCGGCTGAAAGTAGGTGCCTCTCATCCATTGGAAAGGATGCAAAGCGTCCTTGCCATAAATGCCCACGCCAGTTCTCACGAAAATTTATCCTGCGCGTATATAGGCGATGAGCTTCCCCTATGGCTCGCCTTAGGCCATCTTCGGAGTGGGGGAATGCAATGAGATGTGCGTGGTTCGGCATGAGGCAGTAGGCCCATATGTCCACCCCACAATTTTGGCAGGACTGGGCCATGAGATCGAGATAGGCGCAGTAGTCATCCTCATGGAAGAAGGTCGGCATTCGGCGATTGCCGCGCTGGGTGACATGGTGGGGAATCCCTGGTGCAATAATGCGTGCAATTCGAGGCATGCCTTAGAGGATACAAATATATTCGTTCCCGTCAAGCTGTCATTGCTAGGAATTAAGTATGATGTCCCCGGAAGCCCCCCGGAAGCCCCACCCCACAATTTTGGCAGGACTGGGCCATGAGATCGAGATAGGCGCAGTAGTCATCCTCATGGAAGAAGGTCGGCATTCGGCGATTGCCGCGCTGGGTGACATGGTGGGGAATCCCTGGTGCAATAATGCGTGCAATTCGAGGCATGCCTTAGAGGATACAAATATATTCGTTTCCGTCAAGCTGTCATTGCTAGGAATTAAGTATGATGTCCCCGGAAATCGTCCGGAAATCCAATCCGGGCGACGGTAAATCTGTGACAGTGGATAGGTCTCTTCAGGTCTCTTCGTTCCCTTGGTTTGGTTGACGAGATTTCCGACTATGTGGTAAAAGTTTGCTATAATATTCTTTTGCCGGATGAATTATCTTGTGGGAGACGCCTCATGCCTTCTTTGAAACGCATCGAATCAGAAGTTGCTTCCCTTCCGGATCAGGAACTGCGGCAGTTCAGCCGCTGGTTCGCACAGTTCGAAGCCGAACGCTGGGACCAATGTCTTAAAGCCGACATCGCCTCCGGCAAACTGGACAACCTCGCCGCGGAGGCATTGGGGCAGTACGCTTCCGACAAATGCAAGCCCCTCTGATACATCACACGTCTCCCCGTTTCTGGGAGTGCTACGACCGGTTGCTACCTGAGATTCGCTCGCTTGCGGACGAAAACTTCCTCATCCTCAAAGCTAATCCTCGCCATCCTTCGCTTCACCTCAAACAAGTTGGTCGTTTCTGGTCGGTTCGGGTCGGCCTACGTTACCGCGCTCTTGGTGTCTCGGCAGCCGATGGGATAGTCTGGTTTTGGATTGGCAACCACGGGGACTATGACCGTATGATTGGTTGACCCGCCTACAGTCGGTTTTCCTTTTGCACCGGGCCGTCCTCCACCACGGTGAAGTCGAGGTCCGAATCGGGCCGAGCCGTTCCACGTGCATGGGAACCGAAGAGAATTATCACCTTGGGATGCACTGCAGCAACGATTCTTTCAGCAATATCCTTGAGAAGATCGTCCGTTACCGAAACCATCAAGTTGACCTCAAATGGATGCCCCACCTTCAGCAAGCGATCCTGATAACCGCCGCCAGCATACCTGAATACCGGTCTTAATAAATACTTTAGAGGGGAGCCTTCCGGGACGGAGGGATGGGGTGCCCGGGAAGGGGGGATCTCTCCCCGATTTCACCGGCCGGGAGGCGTTTTGCGAGGTCCCCCGGGAATTTCGCAGGTCCGGCGCAACGTTTCGCAGATGCGGCCGGGATTTAGCTGGTGCGGCCGGGGATTTCGCAAACGCGGCCGGGATTTGGAAACTTTTCGGAAAACTGTTTCATTCCAGACGAGATGTTGCACGGTGCGGCGAAAAAAAACGAAAATTGGAGCGGGACTTTTCCGGTCCCGTCCCGATTCTCAAAGTCTGCGGGTATTTTTACACGTTTCCGGCGCGGTTGTATGGTTTCCCGCCGGAATTGCAACGGTTCGCCGGAATCCGTACAGGTTCCGGGCAAAACCGTGCAGGTTTGCGCCGGAAAAAATATTTTCGCCGCCAACCTCCATACGTTCCGGGCGGAGCGTGGAAACTCGCGCCGGAAGCCTATAGGTCCGGCCGGGGATTTGCAAAACCCAGCCGGATTTTCGTTTTCCCGGGAAAACCTGGAATTTTCGCGGTCGGCCTTCGTTCGGGCGGGGCTACCGGGAGGGAAGGCGGGGAGCTTTGGGTCTTCGCGCCGGAGGGGAGGGGATTCCGGCGGCGGGGGAGCCTGGCAAGGCAAAGCGGCTGGATCTTCCGACCCAACCGCCTCGTCCTGAGCCCCCCTTTCCCGGCGTATCTATCAAAGCACGATGATGCTCACCGACGTGCACCACGCCCCGACCGCTCCCCCCTCGTGGTAGCGCGCCCTGAGGTAGATCCTCCGGGCCGGCTGATAACCCCGCAGTTCGAACCGCGACCGGTTGTAGTTCCCCTCGCTGACCCTCTGCCACGACCCCTCGTTCTCGGGGGTCTCCGTCATCTGCAACTCGACGCTGGCATCGCTCTTCGCCCGCGCCAGGTAGACGACGAGGGCCCCCGTCACCCCCTCGAGGTGTTTCACCCGGAGACCCGGGATCAGGTCCAGCAGGTTGACCTTCCCCTTGACGACCTTGGGCGGCTTCATCTCGTAGCCGCCGTTGGGGAGCAGGCTCGGGTCCTTGTGGTGGTCAGCAAACAGGATGATGTGGTAGGAGTTGCGGTCCAGCGCCCGGACCGTCGACTCCATCAGGGCCTTCTGTTCGGCCACCCGGTCGTCGTCGTGGCTGGCGGCCGCGTCCCGGGCCACGCCGAGCGCGTCTGCGATCTGCCGCAGCTGGGGCGGCAGCGTCACGTAGTCGGACACCGGCCCCTGGAAGGCCAGGTGGGTCTCCCCCTTGTCGGCTGCATGGTAGGTGAAGACGATGAGGTCGTTGACCGGGCAGTCCCGGTAGTTCCGCAGGTACGGGTCGCTGAGCGTTGGCGTCATCTGGTACCCCTTCGAGAAAATGGAATGGTGTAAGGTTGGAAGATGTTAACAATGGAAGGCCGGCCTGTCAAGTCGGGCCGGAAAGAACCCCGCCGGCGTCGATCGTGTCCGGTCGCTGGGGCCGGCGAACTCCCCGGTGATCAGGTCCCGGGTACCGGTTGACCATCTTCAAGGTCAGACTGAAGAATAGCAATATTCAAAAAGAGAAACGATCCGGCTATCGTTGTGTTTATTATCTTAAGAGTCGCGAGAATATCATTCCTAATCACTATCTATTCCAAATCCGAACAGTCTGATGTCAGCTCAGAACGTCTGCATGTGATGCTTCGAGAGATGGGTTTTTAATCTCTCTTTGCGGCCTTGAGTCAGGTCGCCTCCGGCAGGTGCCAGCTCCTTTTGAGTCAAGACAGCTCTCCCCGTTTCCGGGGTCGCTTCGACCATGTGCCGGCAAAAAAGCCCCATCCTCGGCGCTACACCGGGGACGGGGCTTCTTTGTGGCAAGGGTAGCTGGAATTTTATTTCTTTTTGCTCCCGGCACCCTTTTTGGAAGCTTTCAGCGGATTGACCTTGGCAACTTCGCTGCGAACCTCGACCTTGACATGGGAGGCGGTGTTGCAGACGCCCCCCTGCCACTTCTGGCTCGGGTCGGGATAGACGCTGCAGACCAACCCCTGCGCCCCTTCGACAGTCTTGTCGCACCCCTCGCATTCGGGCACGACCGGCTGGCATTCGCCTTTGGGGTAGTTGCAACCTTCCTTCCCTGCAAAAGTGCATTCCGTACCGGGTAACGTTGTTCGGCACTGCATGTTGAAAACCTCCTGCGCTTGGCATTTGCCCCACCCTGATACGGTGCAACTACCCGTAAAATAAGTCAATACAAAACCGACTCGTGCGGCGGCGGCCCGCATTGCCGCGTAGGTCTCGTCCCCCCGCGGCCCGGCTTCCCGGAAGCTTCCTCCGCCTCCGGCAGGAATCCGCTGTTCCTGCCGGGTCGGCAATAACCCGCCCAAAGAGTCCGTCGGAATTGGCAGCGCTGGAAAATATCCGCACATGCGACGCCCGGTGACGCGTTGCCGGCATATCATCTCCCGGTCGATATCTTTATCAAATGGATCAGCGGGGGGACCATGCCGGAAAGGGACAGGAACGCGGGACAGGTCGGGGAACGGGCGCTGCTCAAGGTCGTGGGGGTGGGGGGGGCGGGCCTCAACGCCATCAACGCGATGCTGGAGGCGGGACTGCAGGGGGTGGAGTTCATCGGGGTGAGCGTGACGCAGGCGAGGCTCAGGAAATCCCGGGCGCCCGTCAACATCAGGATCGGGGGGGAGACCCGCTTCGGCACCGGCGGGGACCCCGAGGCCGCCCGGCGCGCGGTGGCGCTGAGCAGGGAGGCGTTCCTGGAGCAGTTCCGGGGCGCGGACCTGGTCTTCATCGCCGCGGGGATGGGGAGCGGCACCGGAACGGGGGCCTCCCCGGCCATCGCCGCACTTGCCAGGGAAGCAGGGGCCCTCGTGGTCGGCATCGTCACCAAGCCGTTTCTCTTCGAAGGGAGGCAGCGGATGCTGAAGGCGGAGGCGGGAATCCGGGAGCTGGAGCCGCACGCCGACTGCCTGATCACCATCGCCAACGACCGGCTGGTCGGCGCCGGGAAGGGGACCCCGCTGGCAGACGCCTTCAAGCCCGCCGACGCCATCCTGCGGCAGGCGGTGCAGGGGATCGCCGAGCTGGTCAACGTCTGCGGCTTCATCAACGCGGACTTCAACGACATGAAGACGGTCATGGCGCTCCCCGGCAAGTCGCTGATCGGCATGGGAACGGCGTCGGGCGCCAACCGGGCGGCCGACGCCGTCGGCATGGCCATCAACACCCCTCTCGTCGAGGACAACGATATCCAGGGCGCCCGCGGGGTCCTGGTCAACATCGCCGCCAGCGCCGGGATGAGCATGGACGAGTTCGACCTGATCACCAGGGTCATCCACGAAAAGGCTCATGACGATGCCGTCATCATCGTCGGCATGGCGATCCGGGAGGAGCTGGGGGAGAGCATCACCGTGACGGTCATCGCGACCGGCCTGGAGGGCGCCCGACCGGCCGGCCCCGGAAAGGGCCCCCTCAGACTGGTGTGATGCGGATCCTGGCGGGCCTGCCACTCCAGGTTGCGGGGGGCTCGCCTTGTGAGCGGCGGGATTGCTGCTCCTGCCGGAGTGTCATTGGTACAGCGACTTGAGGCGTCCCGCCATCTCCCTGAATTCCCGGCGCAGCCGCTGCGGCTCCAACACTTCCACCTGGGCGCCGAACCCCTTGAGCCACCAGCGCAGCTGGTGGCTGTCTTCGATCTCCGCCTCCAACAAGAGCGTGCCGTCATCATGGTCGGCGAGCGTCAGGGTCCCCGGGAGGGGGGTCTCGTGCAGGTAGGCCGCCGCGTCCCGGTCGAAGCGGGCCTTGAGCCGGATCTTGCTCCCTCCGATCGGGTAGCTGAACTCGCCGCTCTCGACGTACCCCTTGAGCGTGAACCCCTCCGGCGCCGTCACCGGCTTTTCCAGCTCCGCGGCCGACTCCATGCGGTGCAGCAGGAACTGGACGGGGTTCGGGTACTCCTTGATGCTCGCCACCAGGTAGATCAGGCTTTCCACGAAGACGAGCCCCAGGGGGTTCAGCTCGGGGTAGCTCCTGGCGCGCCGCTCGCCCCGGGGGCGGTAGCTCGCGCTGATCCTCCTGCCGCGCAGCAGAGCGCCGTAGACCGCCTCCGGAACGCCGTCGCTGAAGCTCGGGGGCTCCATCCGGAGGCTTCTGGGCACCACGCGCACCTGCTCGGGCCAGCCGGAGAGCGGGAATTCGGGGTGGCTCTCCAGCACCTCCGCGGCGTTCCTGAAGTAGGGCTGCAGGTAGCGCAGCGACGACTTGGGGAGCATGGCGCCCAGGTACGAGCTCGCCAGCTGGAAGGTGAGGGCGGTGTGGGGGTCCATGGCGGGGAGCGTGACCTGCTTCCCCTCCATCCAGCTCCACTGCAGCGTGCGTCCCGACAGCTCCGACACGATGGGGAACCTCCCCGACAACTCGACCAGGTCGCGCTGCACGGTGCGGGGGGAGAACGCTTCCAGGTTGGTCAGCTCGCCAAGGAGCTCCACGATGCGGGCGACCGTGATGCTGGAGCCGTGGCGGGGGACCATCCCCAGGATCAGCCATCTGCGGTAAAGCGTGTCCATTGCTGCTCCTTTACGCCCTCGGGTTGCGGGGGGGGGGGCCGGGTTCGCAGGCGAAGCCCCCGCCGGCGCGTGGCGAGGCGGACCCCGGACGGGCCCCCTGCAGCGCTGCGGCTCGGGGGGGGCGCGCTCGGAAACCCCGGCAGTGGGAAATGACGGCGACTGTCCGTCTCACCAGGTGCAGGCAGAGAACCCGGCGGGGTGAAGCTGGCATCGGAGTCCCGCATGGTGCCGCATCGTAAGATCCTTCTTACCTGTGTTTTTTGCAGCTACCACCTATATCGGCTTAATAAGACATAACTTGACGCATTGTGAAAGAGTTTCGAAACGCACGCCCACCCGTTGCGGCAACTATGCCTGGATAAATTTCAAAACCGTGACACAGCGGTCACAATATGACTATTGATGGCAGGCTGATCGTTGTGCTACTATGCCGAAAAAAATTTGTGCGATACCCCTGGTAACTGACCGTAAAACAGTTGTATTGTCATAGCCGTCCCCGTGCTGTGACAAAAATAAAATCTTGTTATTGCCTGCTGTTTTGCTGGTTCATAAATTGCAAATCCTGTCAGGATTTATGTCGTGAAGGCTGCGCCGACTGTCAGAGATAGATAATATCATTGAATATATCCAGGGTCGAGCCTTTAGGGATTTTACACCGGTCCCCGACACAGATGCTTAATAAATCCGCGCCAAGCCCAAAAAACGCGCCGGGCGGGCTGCCGCCTCCGGGCGAGGGGAGCTTGGGGGGGGGCTGTCGGGCGAGGAAAGCGCGACCGCTCCCGACAGCTGCCGTGCGGGACGCCGGAATGCAGCAACAACGAGCCGAATTAAATTGCATTTTTCATGTTTGGTGACATAGGGGGGGGTATGAAGGGAATTCTGCAGGCAGTGCTGTCGGTCCTGGTAGGTATCTGCATCAGTGCGGTCTCGCCGCAAACGGCCCGGGCCCAGCTCTGGAGCGCCAACCTCGACAGCGCCCACCCCATCGAGCAGCCCCTGACGGTCGCCACCGGGGTGGCGCCGCTGCGGGTGACGGTCACCAGGACCGGCAACGTCGGCTCCCGCATCCTGCTCAAGCCGGGAGCCCAGAGCGCCAACCTTGCCGACTACAGCTACGACCAGTCGCTGGCGAGCGACGACAACGTCGTCACGGTTCCCGCTCCGGCGCCGGGCCCCTGGTCGGTCCGGGTCCTGCCGCCCGCGAGCTACACGGGGGCGGCCTACAGCGCCACCCTGGTGGTGGACACCGGTGCCGCGGCGCAGCCGACGGCGGAGCCGGTCGCCTTCACCAAGCTCACCGGCTTCCTCGGGGCGGAGGGGGACCAGTTCTACCGCATCGTCCTGCCGGCGGTCCCGCAGGGGCTGCGGGTCGTGCTCTCCTCCCCGGGCGCTCCCAGCTCCCTCACGCTGCGCGCCGACTTCCCGAGCGACGGCACGGTGGTCGCCTCCAGCTACGGCCTGCAGCTGCACACCCTGCTGGTCCCGCCCGAGAGCCTGACCGGCGGCGGGACCTACTACCTGCAGGTGCACGCCCTGAGCACCCCCGTCTCCTTCTCACTCACCTGCAACCAGCACTACCTGCTCCCCCTTTCCTGGGACCCCGGCACGGCCCCGACCGTCTGGGACCCCGCCGCCGGCCCCCTGAGCCCGAGCCTGGTCTCCACGAACGACAGCGACCCGGGCGCTCCGGACAGCGCGGGTGGGGACTACCTCTTCGCCATCACCAGCCAGACCGCCGCCAACGGCGCCTGGCGCTCCGCCCTGAAGGTGGTCTCCGGCGAGGCCGACCTCTACCTGCAGCAGGGGACCCCCACCCAGTACGGCGGGAGCTACAGCTCGACCAACACGGGCGACGACGGCATCATCCTGGCCGCGACCCAGTTCGCCGACAACCAGAGCTGGTACCTCCGGGTGCACGCCGCCCCGGACTCCCAGTGGCGGGTGATCACCGGCAACGTCTACGCCTACGACCTGGGGCAGGTCGCTGACAGCGCGGCGGTCCCTCCGGGGAGCGCCGGCGGCGCGGTGACGATCGGCCCGGAGGGGATGGTCTTCTTCAAGACCAGCGTGGACAGCAACACCCAGGGGTGGCGGCTCTGGCTCAAGGGTGACGGCTTCCCGATCTACGTGAAGAACGGGGCCGCCCCGGTCGCCAGCTCGCAGAGCTACCACGACCAGTTCGAGGCCGGCCAGATGCTCCTGGTCCCCCCCTACCTGACCAACGCCACCTACTTCGTCGGCGTCGCCGGGAGCTCCGGGACCAGCGTCAGGCTCGACTCGCGCAAGCAGCAGGTCTACCTCCCCAACCCGGCCCTGGTGGCGAACTCGGTCGGCCTCCCCGCCGGCTGGAGCCACACCGGCAGCGACAACTTCAGCTACACGGTCGCCGGCACGGTGGCGAGCGACTTCGGCTACCTGACCCTCAGGGTCGACGTCCCGGTGAAGCAGATCGCCTGGCAGGTGAACGTCACCCCCGAGACCGGCAAGAACACCGACCTGTACATCCGCCAGGGGAACATCCCGAACCGCTGGAGCAACGACGCCCTCTCCGAGGCGCCGGCCGGGGTGACGGACAGCACGACCCAGGTCCCCCCCGTGCTGAGCGACGGCACCTGGTACGTGACCGTCTACGGCACCGGCGACTTCACGTTCACCCTGACCAGCGGGGTCCCGGTGGTGACCGGCGAGTCCTACATCAACGACCCGGACCTCTTCAAGGGGGGGAGCGCCCCCTCGGTCTACAACCCCGACACCCATTACCCGCTCATCTGCCCGAACACGAACCCCGCCTGGCCCTGCAAGGGGGGCACGATCGGAAACGACGACACCCAGCGCGCCGGGTGGCGCTACTACCAGGTGAGCGACATCGACTCCCAGCTCGGCTACCTCGGCTGGTACCTCGGGCTGGACGGCCAGGTCCCCGGGAGCGAGATCGCCCTGCGGCGCAACGCGGTCCCCGCGCGCTGGCACTACCGGACCGGGGGGAGCGTCTACGCCCCGCAGACCAGCGAGGGGGTGCAGGTCGACCTCTCCAGCACGCTCGGGTTCCTGCAGCACCCCAACCACCAGGCCGACATCTGGTACGTCGGGGTGTACACCCCGGACCAGGCGCTGGGGAAATTCAACCTGACCACGAAGGAGATCCCGGCCCCCAGGGTCTCCCTGGGCGACGGCTCCCCTGCCTGCCTCGCTAACCCCGCCTCCTGCTCCAACTCCGTCCGGGTCCCCGACCCCGGCGCCCCCCCCGGCGACCCGCTCGGGAGCCCCCAGCCGCCGCTCAGCTGGCGCTGGTTCAAGGTGACCATCCCGGCCGCCGCCGACCTCGACCCGCGGTTCCCGCTCCTCGGGTGGGACCTCCGCCTGGTGAACGTCACCGGCGGGACCCCCAAGATGGTGGTCAGGCGCGACATCCTGCCGGGCGACTTCACCACGAGCTACACCTACGGCTGGCTCCCGGGCGGCGGCAGCTGGCCCTCCGGCGAGCAGTGGGCGGCGGGGGGGGACTGGACCGCGCGCACCTACCTCGCCCCGGGGGTGGACGACGAGGTCCAGACCCTGGTCATGGGGCTCGGGAGCCCCCTGGAGGCCGGGACCTACTACGTCGGGGTGAGCGGGCCGGACTCCATGAGCTACACCCTGGTAAGCCGCGGCATCGGCATCAACGACCCCCAGGCGCAGACCCCGGCCCCCTGGCCGATCGGCGTCCGGGACCTCCCCTTCGCCGGCTCGGCCAGCGGCACCGGCCTGGCGCCGCGCGAGGCCGATTACTACCGGGTGCTGGTCCCGGCCGGCACCCCCAGCTGGTCGCTGCACCTGGTGCCGAGCGTCGGCGAGGCGCTGCTGGCGGTCCACAAGGGTAGCCTCCCCAACGTGGCGGCGAGCACCGGAGTGCCGAGCGACGGCCTCCCCCAGAACCAGCAGAACGAGGGGACCAAGCGCCAGAAGGGGGGGCAGGAGTTCTTCTACAAGTACCCGGTCGACCCGGCCAACCCGGCGATCACGGCGACGGACAGCTACTTCTACCTGGCGGTGGAGAGCGAGGGGCAAAACCCCCCCGACGGCTCCACGGTCGGGACGGGCGGGGTCGCCTACACCCTCACCAGCGACGGCGTCATGCCGATCAACGTCAGCACGGCGCCCCTGGTGGCGCCGACTTCGCCCGGCTCACCCGGCTCTCCGGTGACCTGGCCCGGCGAGACGCTCTCCTTCGGCCAGCAGAAGGTGTACCGCTTCCGGGTACCGGAAAACCTGACCAGCATCGAGGTCCATCTGAACAACCGCTCCGGCAACCCGGTCATGTCGCTGCGCCAGGACGCCGCAGGAGCCGGGACCATCCCGGCCCCGACCTACTACACCGGCGCCGACTACCTGGCGAGCGAGGGGGGGACCCCCGCCGCCTGGTACGACCCGAGCCTGATCACGGTTGCGAACCCCGTGCCGGGCGACTACACCCTGGTCGTCATGGCGGGCAACAGCTACGCGAACAACGTCGGGTATCTCAACCCCGATGCCGGCTACGACATCGAGATCGACGCCAAGACCGTCACCCTCGTCCCCTTCGCCGACGGCACGAGCCCCGTCGTGAACCAGGCTCCCAACACCTGGCAGTACTTCCGGATCATGGTGCCGGATGTGGACAGCTACCCCGGCTACCCGCTCCTGGGGTGGGACCTCAGGCTGGTGAACGTCACCGGGGGGACCCCCAGGATGGTGGTGCGGCGCGACACCCTGCCGGGCGACTTCAACACGAGCTACTCCTACGGCTGGCTGCCGGGCGGCAACAACTGGCCCACCGGCGAGCAGTGGGCCGCGGGGATCGACTGGACCGGGCGCAACTACGCCGCCCCCGGGGTGGACGGCAAGATCCAGACCCTGGTCATGGGGATGGGGAGCCCCCTGGAGACCGGGACCTACCTGGTCGGGGTGAGCGGGCCGGACACCATGAGCTACACCCTGCAAAGCCGGGGCATCGGCAAGAACAACCCCCAGGCGGATGCGCCCAAGCCCTGGCCCTGGCCCATCCCCGTGGGGGATCTGGCTTTCGCCGGCGGCAGCCAGGGGCGCCAGATCTCCGCGGGCGACCCCGGCCTGGCGCCGCGCGAGGCCGATTACTACCGGGTGCTGGTCCCGGCCGGCACCCCCAGCTGGTCGCTGCACCTGGTGCCGAGCGTCGGCGAGGCGCTGCTGGCGGTCCACAAGGGTAGCCTCCCCAACGTGGCGGCGAGCAGCGGCGTGCCGAGCGACGGCACCCCCCAGAACCAGCAGAACGAGGGGACCAAGCGCCAGAAGGCGGGGCAGGAGTTCTTCTACAAGTACCCGGTCGACCCGGCCAACCCGGCGATCACGGCGACGGACAGCTACTTCTACCTGGCGGTGGAGAGCGAGGGGCAAAACCCCCCCGACGGCTCCACGGTCGGGGCGGGCGGGGTCGCCTACACCCTCACCAGCGACGGCGTCATGCCGATCAGCGTTAGCACGGCGGCCCTGGTGGCGCCGACCCCCGCCAACCCCGCCGGGAGCCCGGTGACCTGGTCCGGCGAGACGCTCTCCTTCGGCCAGCAGAAGGCGTACCGCTTCCGGGTACCCGACAACCTGACCAGCCTCGAGGTCCGGCTCAACAACCGGGTCGGCAACCCGATCATGTCGCTGCGCCGGGACGCCCCGGGGGGAGGGAACCTCCCGACCCCGACCTACTACACCGGCGCCGACTACCTGGCGAGCGAGGGGGGGACCCCCGCCGCCTGGTACGACCCGAACCTGATCACGGTCGCCACCCCGGCGCCCGGCGACTACACCCTGGTCGTGATGGCGGCCAACAGCTACCTGAACAACTCCGGATACACCTACCCGGACGCGGGGTACCAGGTGGCGGTCGCCGCCCAGGCCCCGGCACCGCTGACCGCCGACGGCGGGAGCGCGACCGGCCACCTGGTCGACCAGCAGTTCAGCTACTACCAGCTGGTGATACCGGAGAACGTCGACGGCTTCCCGGTGGCCGGCCTCAAGATCGGAACGGCGGCCAGCAACGGCGCGGTGAAGCTCTACATCACCAAGGGGGAGGGGAACATCCCGGGCGCCTCCAACCAGACGGCGCTCGCCTCCTCCACCCCCTTCGTCGTGGTGACCCCCCCCTACCTCGCCCCGGGGACCTGGTACCTCGGCGTCCAGGGGATCGGGATCACCGACTACACGGTCACCAGCCAGCTGGTCTCCGCCGCCCCGCAGTACAACAACCGGAGCTGGACCATGCCGGAGGTCGGCGGCACGCTGCCGGGGTGCTTCGACTCCGGCGGGGCCAACAACCTGCTCCCCCCCCCCTTCTTCGGGGACTCCGGGGTGCTCGGGAGCAACCTGAACGGCGGCTCCTGCTTCAAGGTCGACAACCCGTCCACCCACGACCAGGGGATCGACCTGGCCCAGGACGACTGGCACTTCTACCGGGTGACGGTCCCCGACAACAACGGCGGGCTCCTGAGGACCGTCGTGCAGGCGCTGAGCGGCAAGCCGGAGCTCTACATCCGGCGCGGCTCCGTCCCCTCCGTCTACCACCGGGACTCCGCCTCCAACCCCAACGACTACAGCTCCCCGCTCGCCTACGAGCGCTCCCAGACCGGCACCGGCACCATGTACGGGAGCTGGGTGCCGCTGGACCGGCGCAGCGAGCTGCAGCTCGGCAAGGGGGAGTGGTGGATCGGCATCCGGGCGGTCAACTCCAACGTCCGCTACCGCATCCAGGTCGCCGGCCGGGTCGCCTCGGACAGCTCAGGGCTCTTCCAGGAGCTGGATCTCGCCTCCGGCGTCAAGACCGGGCAGGCGCTCGCGGCGGGGAGCATGCGCTACTACCGGGTGAACATCCCGGCGCTGGCGCCGGCCAGCTGGACGGTCAACCTGCAAAAGCAGGTGGGGGACGTCACGGTCCTGCTGCGCGACAGCATCCCGCCGGGGCAGGGGGCCTACGGCAACGGCTTCAGTTACGGGACCTTCACCGGCGACCCGAACTTCCAGGACTGGTATGACGACAACAGCTACCTCTACCCCAACCCGTACCTCGCCATCAACGCGGTGGGCGACACCAGCTTCGGGGTCCCGCCGGTGCAGCCCGGCAAGAGCTACTACCTCGGCGTCTACGCGCTGAGCGACGCCACCTTCGACCTCAAGTCCTCCGTCGGGGGGGGGACCCTCCCGCTCTGGGGAGACATCCCCTTCGTGAACGGGAGCGCGGCCGCGACCCTGTCAGCCGGGGAGACCAGGATCTACCGCATCGAGGCCCCGGCGGGCGCCGTGTACTGGCAGCAGTACGCCCAGCACGACCCAGCCGTCATGCTCTACCTGGCCCAGGACACCGTGCCGACCCAGGACTCCTACGCCCAGTGGCAAAGCTCCGGCTACGCCAACACGAGCCACGGGGTCGCCATGGGGAGCTACCCCTGGCAGCCCGGCCACTGGTTCTACCTGCTGGTGAAGAACACCGGCGCCGGAGCGCTCCCCTTCACCTTCGTCATGGACGGCGTGGTGGACGGCGGCGGGGGCGCCCCGGCAGGAGCGGCCCCCGGGAACATCGTCAGCTACGCCGGCGGCGGGGTGGGGAACCACACCCCCGGCTCCTCCGCCCTACTGAACCAGCCCCAGGGAGTCGCGCTGGACGCTTCCGGCAACCTCTACCTCGCCGACACCGGGAACAACCTGGTGCGCCGGGTGGACGGCGTCACCGGGATCATCACGACGGTCGCCGGCACCGGCGTCAGCGGCTTCTCCGGCGATCAGGGACCCGCCGTCGAGGCGCGCCTGAGCAATCCGGTCGCCGTGGCGGTGGACGGCGCCGGCGCGCTCTACCTCTCCGACAGCAACAACGGCCTGATCCGCAAGGTCGACCCGGCCGGGACCATCACCACGGTGGCCGGGGGGGGGAGCTACAGCCGGCTGGGAGACGGCGGCCCGGCGACCTCGGCCTGGCTCTACTACCCGAAGGGGATCGCCCTGGACGCTGCCGGCAACCTCTACCTGGCCGATTCCTACAACCAGCGGGTCCGCAAGGTGGACTCCGCCGGGCAGATCACGACGGTGGCGGGGAACGGCACCGGCGGCTACGGGGGGGACTTCGGCCCCGCGACGGCGGCGCAGCTCGGCAACCCGAGCGGAGTCGCCCTGGACGCCGGCGGCAACCTCTACATCGTGGACCAGTGGAACACCCGGGTGCGCAGGGTGGACGGCGCCGGGGTCATCACGACGGTGGCGGGAGGCGGGTACTCCGGCGACGGCGCCCTGGCGACGGCCGCCGCCCTCTCCCCCTACGGGGTCGCGCTCGACGCCGGGGGGAACCTCTACATCGCCGACGTCCTGAACAACCGGATCCGCAAGGTCGCCGCGGGAACCGGGATCGTCTCCACGCTCGCCGGCGACGGCTCACCCAGCTACTCGGGGGACCCGGGGCCGGCCTCCGCCGCGACCCTCTCCTTCCCGAGCGCCGTCGCGACGGACGGCGCCGGCAACCTCTACCTGGCGGACCGCAACAACTACCGGATCCGCAAGGTGAGCGCCGCGACCGGGATCATCACGACGCTGGCCGGCAACGGCACGGGCGGCTTCTCGGGCGACCTGGGGAGGGCCACGGATGCCTCCATCGGCTACGTGCAGGGGATGGCGCTGGACGGCGCCGGCAACCTCTATTTCTCCGACATGTACAACTCCCGGGTGCGCAAGGTCGACGGCGCCGGGATGATCAGCACGGTGGCCGGCGGCGGCGGGGGGGGCGACGGCGCCCCCGCGACCCAGGCCTACCTCTACGCCCCGATGGGGCTGGCTCTGGACGGCGCCGGCAACCTCTACATCGCCGAGGGGTACCTGAACCGGGTCAGGAAGGTGGACGGAGCGGGGGTCATCACGACGGTCGCGGGGACCGGGACCGCCGGCTACGGCGGCGACGGCGGCCAGGCGAGCGCGGCGCAGCTGAACCAGCCCGCGGGGCTCGCCCTGGACGCTTCCGGGAACCTCTACATCGCGGACTCCGCCAACCAGGCCGTGCGCAGGGTCGACCCGGCCGGGGTCATCACGACGGTCGCGGGGAGCGGCTCCGCCGGGTTCTCCGGCGACGGCGGACAGGCGAAGCTCGCGGCGCTGCAGAACCCCGCGGCGCTCGCCCTGGACGCGGGGGGGAACCTCTACGTCTCCGACTCCGGCAACAGCCGGGTGCGCAGGGTCGACGCCGGCTCCGGGGTCATCACGACCTTCGCCGGCAACTGGGTGCCCGGGTTCGCCGGGGACGGCGGGCCCGCGACCCTGGCGAGCCTCAACAACCCGCAGGGGCTTTGCTTCGACCCGGCCGGGAACCTCTACATCGCCGACGCCGGCAACAACCGGGTCCGCGAGGTCGTGGCGAGCAACGTCCCGGTCACCAGCGCCGACCCCCCGGGGGGGAGCTACCCGAACTCCCGGAGCGTGACCCTGACGGCGAACCTGCCGGCGGTCACCTACTACACGACCGACGGCTCCACACCGACGACCGGGTCGCCGGTCTACTCCGGGCCGCTCTTCATCGCGGCGAACACGACCCTGCAGTTCTTCTCCGTGGCGCCCGGCGCCCCCGCCGAAGGGGTGCGCAGCGCCGTCTACCTGATCGGGAGCTCGACCCCCGGCACCCTCGCCTCGCCGGGGGGCGGGGTCTACAACGCGGGGGTGAGCGTGACGCTCTCCTGCGTCGACGGGGCCGGACCCGGCTGCGCCGCCAGCTACTACTGCCTGGGGAGCGGCTGCACCCCGGCCACCCCCTACAGCGCCCCCCTGACCCTGACCGAGTCCCGGGTGCTGCGCTTCTACTCGAAGGACCTCGCGGGGGGGAGCGAGGCGGTGCAGGAGGCCGCCTACACGGTCTTCGCGGGGTACTCCGGCGCGGGGGGCCCGCTTGCCGCCGGCATCGGGACCATCGTCAGCTACGCCGGAGGCGGGGAGGGGAACGACTCCGCGGCGACCTCCCAGATCCTCCGCCAGCCGCAGGGGGTCGCCGTCGACGGGGCCGGCAACGGCTACCTCGCCGACACCGGCAACAACCTGGTGCGCAGGATCGACGCCGTCACCGGGATCATGACGACGCTGGCGGGGACCGGCAGCGCCGGGTTCTCCGGCGACGGCGGGCAGGCGAGCCTGGCGGCGCTGAGCGCCCCGCAGGGGGTCGCCCTGGACGGGGCGGGGAACCTCTACATCTCGGACTCCGGCAACCACCGGATCCGGCGGGTCGACGCGGTCAGCGGCGCCATCAGCACCGTCGCTGGCAACGGCGACAACCTCTACCCGGGGGACGGGGGGCGGGCGGTCGCCGCCAGCATCACCCCGGGCGCCCTAGCGTTGGACGGCCCCGGCAACATCTACCTGGTGGACGGCAACCTGGTCCGCAAGGTCGACCCGGCGGGCGTCATCAGCACCGTCGCCGGGGGGGGGAGCTACGGCCAGCTGGGCGACGGCGGGCCGGCGACCTCCGCCTGGCTGAACCAGCCGCAGGGGCTCGCCCTGGACGGGGCGGGGAACCTCTACATCGCCGACCCCGGCAACAACAGGGTCCGCAGGGTCGACCCGGCCGGGTTCATCGGTACGGTGGCCGGGGACGGGAGCTACGGCTTCAGCGGCGACGGCGGCCAGGCCTCCGCGGCGCAGCTCTTCAATCCCGTCGCGGTCGCCCTGGACGGCAGCGGCAACCTCTACATCTCCGACCAGAACAACCTCCGGGTCCGCAAGGTCGACGGCACCGGGGTCATCACGACCGTCGCCGGCAACGGCTCCGGGTTCTCCGGCGACGGCGGCCCGGCGAGCGCCGCGGGGCTCTACCCCTGGGGGATCGCCGCGGACCGCTCCGGCAACCTGCTGATCGCCGACCTGGTCGACAACCGGATCCGCAGGGTGAGCGCGGCGACCGGCCTGATCAGCACGGTCGCCGGCAG
>Ga0316227_1001057_pt1 | contig 32430 bp, 32 predicted proteins | sample TBH18019metaG_FD_206012 | JGI IMG/M metagenome (GOLD analysis project Ga0316227, IMG submission 206012) | Freshwater microbial communities from Trout Bog Lake, Wisconsin, USA - TBH18019 | ecosystem: Environmental > Aquatic > Freshwater > Lake > Hypolimnion/Profundal zone | place: USA: Wisconsin... | reverse complement strand
GTGGCGAAACCGGTTCCTGGAGCTGGGGTGTCAGGGCATCCTGCATGGTGCCCCGGGACGTGGTCGGAGGCCGGTCATCACCGCGGCACGCGGGGCCGAATCGTCCTGGTGACCACTCAGGAGAAACCACACAATGATACGCACTGGTCCCTGCTCTGGAGCCGAGGCCATGACGAGGATGTTGAGCCCAGACCCGTCACGGCCAATGGGTGGGCGGCCAGCCGCATGCTTGCATGTGGAGGGCCGCCTGCCCATTGGCCGCGAAGCTCGCAGAGCTTCGGCGAGCGCAGCGAGCAGGGCCTGGGCAGAGTGGGGCGGCGCCTTGACTCGCTTAGCACGCTCTGTGGCCTCAGCGCCTCTGCTTGCTCTGCGTAAATAGTTTTTTAGCCGCAGTTACCGAACCCACTAATTGGACCCCATCCCAGGACCCGACAATGAATAGTCCGGGTGGGTCGAAACGGTACCGCTAATCCGATCGGCCTAGGTGAACAAGGTGCCGGGCGTGGTGTTGATTCCCAGGTAGGAAAAGGCGGCGTCGGTCGCTTTGCGGCCCTGCTGGGTGCGGTCCAGGAAGCCGATCTGCATCAGGTACGGCTCCACCAGGTCCTCCAGGGCCCCGCCGTCGCTTTCGCCCAGGGCCGCGGCCAGGGTGCGCACGCCCACCGGGCCGCCGCGGAACTTGACGCACAGGGCCTCCAGGTAGGAGCGGTCCAGCCCCTCCAGGCCCAGGTCGTCCACCTCGTGCAGCGACAGGCAGGCGTCGGCGATGGGCGAGGTGATGACCCCCTGGCCCTTCACTTCGGCGTAGTCCCGGCAGCGCCGCAGCAGCCGGTTGACGATGCGCGGGGTGCCCCGGGAGCGCCGGGCGATGGCCTCCGCTCCCTCCAGCGCCAGCTCCACCCCCAGCACCCGGGCGGAACGGCTGGCGATGATGGCCAGCTCCTGGCGGGTGTAGTACTCCAGCCGGTGGGTGATGCCGAAACGGTCGTGCAGGGGCTTGGAGATCAGCCCGGCGCGGGTGGTGGCGCCCACCAGGGTGAACGGCCGCAGATCCACCTTGAGGGTCTGGGCCGAAGGGCCCTGGCCGATCAGGATGTCCAGCTTGCGGTCCTCCATGGCCGAGTAGAGCATCTCCTCGATGGCCGCGGGCATCCGGTGGATCTCGTCGATGAACAGGAACTCGCCTTCGTCCAGGTTGGTGAGGATGGCGGCCAGGTCGCCCTTCTTCTCCAGGGCCGGGGCCTGGATCACCTTGCAGGGGGCGCCCATCTCGTTGGCCAGCACGTGGGCCAGGGTGGTCTTGCCCAGGCCCGGAGGGCCGAACAGCAGCACGTGGTCCAGCACTTCCTTGCGGCCCAGGGCCGCGCGCAGGGCGATCTCCAGCCTGGCCTTGACCTTCTCCTGGCCGATGTACTCCGGAAGGCTCTGCGGCCGCAGGGAGTACTCGAAGGTCTCATCCCGCTCCGCCGGATCGAGATCGGGGTTCCGTTGCTGTTCCATGGGCCCATTTCCTCATGCCGAGCCTGCCCATGTCCACTATATCTGGCCCCCGCCTTCCCTTATACTGGCCGTTAGCCGTGGAACGCCGCGGCCTCCCCATCGGAGACTCCGTGCCAGAAAGGGCTTCCATTTCCATCCGGGATCGCCACGGGTTCGAACGGTCCGTGCCGGCCCAGCGCACCATGGTCCTGGGCCGCCAGGTCCAGTGCGATGTGGTGCTGCCGGACAGCATGGTCAGCCGCACCCACCTGCGCGTGCAATGCGCCGAGGACGGCTGGTGGGTGGAGGACCTGGGCTCCTCGCACGGCACCTTCCACCAGGACCAGCCGCTCACCCGCATGCGCTGGGAGCCGGGCAGCACCATCCGCCTGGCGGACGGCGCCTACTACCTGACCCTGCGGGCCGAAACCGCCGCCTCGGCCCCGGAGGCCAACCTGCAGGCCATCATCCAGACCGCCGCCCTGCTCACCGGCGAAGTGGAGCTGGACGACCTGCTGGAACAGACCATCGACCGGCTCCTGGGGCTCTCCGGCACCGACCGCGGCTTCATCATGCTGCCCGAGCAGGGCGACCTGGTGGTGAAGGTCCAGCGCAACCTGGGCGCCGGCCACCTGGCGGAGGACATCCAGCTCTCCATGTCCAGCGTGCAGCAGGTGTTCGAGCAGGGCGAGGCCGTGTGGATCCACAACGCGGCCTCCAGCGAAGACCTCCAGGGCCACCCCTCGGCGGCCGAGCTGAGGATCAAGACCATCCTATGCCTGCCCATGCTGGTCCAGGGCGAACGCATCGGCGTGCTCTACCTGGACAGCCGCAGGGCCCGCACCGAGCCGGTGGACCGGCTCACCTTCGAGGCCATCGTCTCCCTGTGCGCCATCGCCATCGAGCGCACCCGGCTGGCCGAAGCCAACCTGCGCAACCAGGTGCTGGGCACGGTGGGCCAGGTGGCCAGTTCCATCGTCCACGACTTCAAGAACGGCCTGTTCGTCATCGCCGGCCACGCCCAGCTGCTGGGGCTCACCAGCAGCGATTCCAACACCCGGCACCACCTGGCGCAGATCCTCGGCGCCACCGAACGCCTGGGCCAGCTGAGCCAGGACATCCTCGAGTATTCCAAGGTCCGCGAGTCCAAGCGCGAGATGGTCGACCTGGCGGCGTTCCTGGCGGCCCAGGTGGAACCCCTGCAGCCGCGCGCCCAGGAGGCCGAAGTGGCCCTGGAGTGCCAGGGGCCGCCCTGCCGGGCCAGCCTGGACCGGCACCGGTTCAACCGGGTGATCGAGAACCTGCTGGGCAACGCCCTGGACGCCCTGGCCGGCCGGGACGGCGGCAGGGTCACCCTGACCTGGAATCCGCTCGAGGACGGCGGGGTGGAGATCCAGGTGGGCGACAACGGCAAGGGCATCCCGAAGAAGATCCAGAAGCGCATCTTCGAGCCGTTCTTCAGCTACGGCAAGGCCAGGGGCACCGGCCTGGGGATGGCCACGGTCCAGCGCATCATGGCCGAGCATGGCGGCAGCGTCGACCTGGTGAGCGCCGAAGGGCAGGGCACCACCGTCACCCTGCGCCTGCCCGGTCCGCCCGGCGGCGACACCGGTTCGTTCCCGGTGCGGCCGTGACCATGCGGGTCGGCCAGGGTTTCGACGTGCACCGGTTCGTCCCGGAGCCCGACGGCAAGCCGCTGATGCTCATGGGCGTCGCCGTGCCGCATCCGCGCGGCCTGCTCGGGCACAGCGACGCCGACGTGATGCTGCACGCCCTCATGGACGCCCTGCTGGGGGCGGCCGGGCTGGGTGACATCGGCCAGCACTTCCCCGACACCGACCCGGCCTACCGGGGCGCCGATTCGGTCAAGCTGCTGGAAGCGGTGCTGGCCGCGGTGCGCGCCCGGGGCTACCGGGTGGTGAATGCCGACGTCTGCCTCATCGGCGAACGGCCCAAGCTCGGCCCGCACCGGGAGGCCATGCGCCAGCGCATCGCCCCGGTCCTGGGCATCGACCCCGAGGACCTGAACGTGAAGGCCACCACCACCGAGCGGCTGGGCTTCACCGGGCGCGGTGAAGGCCTGGCCGCCCAGGCGGTGGTGCTGTTGGATCGCATCGGCTAGGCGGGCCGGTTCCCCAGCCATTCCTTGGCCAGTTCGCCCAGGGGCCCGGGCTGGTTGCGGTCCGGATCCTCCAGCACGGCCTCCATGAGAAATTGCTGAAGCTGGCCCAGCCAGGGGCCGCCTTTGCGTCCCGCCAGCGCCATGAGCGCCCGGCCGTCCAGGGCCAGGGACTGCAGGTCCAAGGGCGGGCGCCGGGCGGCCAGGGCCTGCAGCCGGGCCAGCATGGCCGCGTGGCCGGCCAGGAAAGCCATGCCGAAACCCTTGCCGGACTGGTCGGCCAGGTTGAACTGGGCCCAGCGCTCCAGCGGCAGATCGTCCTCCAGGAGCTGCTTCAGGAACCGGCGGCAGGCGGCATCGCCCCAGCCGGGGCCCGGGTGGGTGCCGTGGTGGCGCACCAGCGCGGTCACCTGGCGGACCAGGGCGTGGCTGGCGCGCAGGCGGGTCAGGATGGTCTGGGTCAGACCGACCGAGATGGCTTCGTGGCCGTAGAAGTGGGTTTCGCCCTGGGGGTCGACGGTGCGGGCGGCGGGCTTGCCGGAATCATGCAGCAGCGCGGCCCAGCGCAGGTCCGCCTCGGCCGGGGCTCGCCGGGTCACCTCCAGCACGTGCTCCCAGACCGGGTAGCGGTGGTGGTGGTTCTGGGCGCAGCCGATCATGGGCCGCAGTTCGGGCAGCCAGAGGTCCAGCAGCCCGGTCTCGGCCAGGGCCGCCAGCCCGCGCTCCGGTTCGGGCCCGCGCAAGAGCTTGGTGAGTTCGACGAAGGCCCGCTCCACGGCAACCTTGCCGGCCACCTCCAGGCACCGGGGGATGGCCGCGAGGGTGGCCGGCTCGATGGCGAAGCCCAGCTGGGCCTGGAACCGGCAGGCCCGGAGGCAGCGCAGGCCGTCCTCGCTGAAGCGCCGCAAGGGATCGCCCACGGCCCGGATCAGCCGGTCCGCCAGGTCGCGCCGGCCGCCGTGGGGATCCACCAGGAAGGCCAGCCAGTCCGGATGTTCCAGGGCGGCCGCGGGCAGCGCCATGGCGTTGATGGTGAAGTCCCGGCGGGCCAGGTCCTGCTCCAGCGACACGCCGAAGGTGACCGATTCCGGCCGGCGCCCATCCTGGTAATCGCCGTCGCCGCGGAAGGTGGTGATCTCGAAGGCGACGCCCGCCTCCATCAGGGTGACCGTGCCGTGCTGCAGCCCGGTGGGGATCGCCCGCAGGCCGGCCGCCTGGGCCCGGACCATGACCGCCTCGGGCAGCAGCGCCGTGGCCAGGTCCCAGTCCCCTCCCGTCCGGCCCAGCAGCCGATCCCGCACCGTGCCGCCCACCACGGCCAGCTGCGCGTCGGGCCCCAGGGCTTCATTGATGCGGTGGAGGGCTGGATCCATTGGGCTCCCTGGAGATCGTTCCGGCAGGACTCGACTCCGGCCTGGGGTCCATCCTACCGCTAATGCGGGAGATGCCGCGGCGCCTCGCCGACCCGCGCCTTCAAGGCGGATTTGCGCTCGGCGCAGATCTCGGCGGCGATCCGCTCCACCTGCAGGGTCAGCCAGTCGCTGGTGGGGCTGCCGGGGCGGTAGTCGGCGGGGCCGAAGTGGTCGATCCGGCCGTCCCGGCGCAGCCGGTCCACCTGCTTGAGGCTGGCCGGATTGGCCGGGTCGTAGACGGCGTAGCCGATGCCGTGGTTCTGGCGCATGACCGCGAAGGCCGGCACGTCCGAGGGGCCGTCGGCGATGTAGATCATGTGCTCGAACGGCACCCGCCGGTCCTCGTGGCGCATGGTGGCGTTGACCTGGATGCTCGGGTTGGTGTTGCTGCCCTTGTTGATCTCGAACAGGGCCCGGGTCTTGCTGGTGTTGTCGTAGGCCACGGCGATCTGGGCGATGCCGTGCGCCGGGAACAGCGGCTCGCCCAGGTCGGAGGGGGCGTCCAGGTCCACCGTGGCATCCGCGTCGAAGCCGGGCCCCGGCGGCGATTCCAGGAACTCCGAGGCCCACACGCCGTTGACGTAGGGATGGATGGCGGAGCCGTCGATCATCGGCTTCAGGCCGGTGGAGACGATGTAGTGCTCCAGCCGGATCTCGAAGCGCTGGACGTCCGGATCCTGGTCCAGGTGCTCGCGCAGGGCCCGGAAGAAGTCGGGGAGGCCGGGGTGGAAGCGGATATGGGCGCCCAGTTCGCGCAGCCGGGCGTTGGTCAGCCCGGGCATGCGCCCGTGCTGGACATAGGTGAGCAGGTGGTTCAGGTAGGCGGTGTCGGGGTGGACCGTCACCCCTTGCCGGGCGAAGTATGAGGGCAGGGCGTTCACTTCGCGCCAGAAGGCGCCGTCGTCGATGTTGTAGCTGGCGAAGATGGGGTCCTGCATGTAGCCGGGGATCAGGGTCTTGTCGAAATCCCAGACCAGGGCGATGACGTTCTGCGGATGCAAGGGGTTGGACATGGCTTCGATTCTACGGTGAGAATGGACCGATGGAGCGACACTACTTCGACGCCAACGCCACCGCCCCGCCGCTGCCCACCGTGGTCGACGCGGTGGCCCGGGCCATGGCCGAAACCTGGGGCAATCCCACCAGCACCCACCGGGAGGGCCAGCGCGCCCGGCACCTGCTGGAGGAGGCCCGGCGCAGCGTGGCCGCGGGCCTGGGCGCCGCGCCCGCCGAGCTGGTGTTCTGCGCCAGCGCCACCGAGGCCCTGCACCTGCTGCTGCGCGGCCTCCGGCCGGCGCTCGGGGACCGGCCCGCCCTGGTGTTTCCCGGCGAGCACAGCGCCTGCCTGAACCCGCTGGCCGACTGGGCCGTGCGCTGGATGCCGGATGATCCCGAGGGCTGCGCCACGGTGGTGCAGATGGCGGCCAGCAACGAGACCGGCATCCTCTATGCGATGCCCGGCCATTTGGCGGTGCGGATCAAGGACGCCGCCCAGGCCTGGGGCAAGGTGCCGGTGGACCTCGCCGATTGCGACGCGGCCGTGTTCTCCGGGCACAAGATCGGCGGCCCCCGGGGCGTCGCCGTGCTCTGGATGCGGCCCGGGCTGCCCTGGACCGCGGTCATGGAAGGCCCCCAGGAGCGCCGCCGGCGCGGCGGCACCGAGGATCTGCCGGCCATCCTGGGCCTGGCCGAAGCGGTGGCCGAGCTGCCCGCGCGCCTGGCCCGGAACGCCGCGCTGGCCCCGTTGCGTGACGCCCTGGAGGCGGAGGTGCTGTCCTGGTCCCCTGACTACGAGGTGATCGGCCGGGGCCTGCCCCGGCTGCCCAACACCAGTTCGCTGCTGCTGCGCGGCCACCTCGGGGAGAGCGTGCAGATCGCCCTGGACCTGGCGGGATTCGCCGTCTCCACCGGTTCCGCCTGCCACAGCGGCTCGACCAAGCCCAGCCACGCCATCATGACCCTGGGCTACAGCGAGCAGGAGGCCCGGTCGGTGCTGCGGATCTCCATGCTGCCGGGCGCCGCCCCCGAAGCCGTGGCGGCGCTGGGGGCGGCGTTGAAGAGGATCCTCGATCAATGATTGGGCGCTATTCTGGACCGATGCAAACCACCTGGCCCTACCCGATCGTGCGCCTCAAACCCGGCAAGGAAGCCCTGCTCTCGAAGGGCCACCCCTGGGTCTACTCCGGCGCCCTCATGGAAGCGCCCACGGCGCCCGTGGTCCGGCTGGCCGACGCCGCCGGCCAGGTGCTCGGGGTGGGCACCGCCTCCGCCAGCAATCCGCTGGCGGTGCGCTTGTTCCGCCGGGAAGAGCAGCCGCTGGACCAGGCCTTCTTCCGGGCCCGGCTGGAGCGGGCCGTGGCCGGGCGGCGCATGCTCGGACTGGACGGTCCCGACGCCGGCTGCCGCTGGGTGTTCGGCGAAGGCGATCTCCTGCCGGGGCTGGTGGTGGACCGCTACGGCCATGCCCTGGTGCTCCAGGTGGGCACGGCCGGCCTGGAGGCCCTGCGCGAGCTCTGGTGGCCGCCCCTGCTGGAACTGGCCCAGGCCGCGGGCATCACGGTGTTCGTTGAGCGCAGCCAGGGCGGCCGCAAGGACGAGGGCCTGGAGCCGGTGAACCGGCTGCTCAAGGGCTCCCTGGCCGGTCCCGTGGTGATCCGGGAAGGGGCGGCGCGCCTGTCCGTGGACCTGCTCAAGGGGCAGAAGACCGGCTTCTTCCTGGACCAGCGCGAGCACCGGCTCACCCTGGGCCGGATCTCGGACGGCTGCCGGGTGCTCAACGCCTTCGGCTACACCGGCGGCTTTTCCATCCACGCCGGCCTGGGCGGCGCCGCCGAAGTGGCGACCCTCGACATCTCCGGCGCGGCCCTGGACCAGGCCGAGCGGGACTGGGTCCTCAACGGCCTGGACCCCGCGCGCCACCACCGGCTCCAGGGCGATGCCTTCGAGCTGATGCGCCAGCTGGAGCCGGAAGCCTATGACCGGGTGGTGGTGGATCCGCCCGCCTTCGCCAAGCAGCGCAAGGACGTGGACAAGGCGTTCAAGGCCTACAAGGACCTGTTCCGGCTGGGCGCCCGGGCCACGGCCGCCGGTGGCGTGCTGGGCTGCTTTTCCTGCTCCCAGCACATGGAGCGCTCCCGCTTCCAGGAGGCGGTGTGGACCGCCATGCTGGAAGCGGGGCGTGAAGCCCAGGTGCTGGCCCACCTGGGCCAGCCCATGGACCACCCCTACGCCCTCAACCACCCCGAGGGCTGCTACCTCAAGGGGCTATGGCTGCGGATGGTCTGACGCTCATGTGATGGGCGGCAGCCGCGCGTCGAGCAGATGGGAGGTCTTGACGTTCTTCATGGCCTTGAGCATGGAGAACTTGAGATCGGGGATGGTTTCGCGCAGCTGTTGCACCAGGGCCTTCACCTGGGCCCGGCGCGATTCCAGCACCGAGGCGCCGCACAGCGGGCAGCCGCAAGGGACGATCGGGTAGCCCTTCAGCCAGGCGAAGCGGCGCAGATCCTCCTCCTCGCAGGTGCCCAGGGGGCGGATCACGATGTTGTCGCCGCTGTCGCTGGTGAGCTTGAGCGGCATGGTGGCCAGCCGGCCGCCGAAGAACTGGTTGAGCAGCAGGGTCTCGATCAGGTCGTCCAGGTGGTGGCCCAGGGCGATCTTGTTGTAGCCGTGCTCCCGGGCGTGGGAATAGAGCACGCCCCGGCGGAACCGGGAGCACATGGCGCAGGGGGTGACTTCGGGCCGCTTGCGCACCATCAGGTCGATCGGCGCCGGCAGGATGGTGTGGGGGATGCCCTTGGCTTCGCACACCTCGGCGATGCGGTCCGGGTTGAACCGGGCAAAGCCGGGATCGATGGTCGCGCCGAACAGCTCGAACCGGATGGGGGCCCGGCGGCGCAGGGATTCCAGCACATCCAGCAGGGCCCAGGAGTCCTTGCCGCCGCTGAGGCCGACCAGGATCCGGTCGCCCTCCTCGATCAGGCCGAACTCATGGATGCACACGCCCACCCGGCGGCGGATCCGCTCCTCCAGCTTGGGCAGGGCGAGCAGGTCCTCCGGGCCGGGCGGCAGGGCGATGCTGGGCAGGGCGCAGGGATTGCTCAAGCGTTCAATCCAGCGCCGCGCAGCGCTTGCGCTCGCCCGAATCGAGCTGTTCCTGGACGCTCACCGTGTATTCCGGGCAGGTGCAGTTCGGGCAGGTGTTGCTGTGGCTCTCCACGCACAGGTCGGCCAGGGTGATGGTGTCCATGAACTGGGTGATCTGGCTGGAGAGCTGTTTCCACAGGAGTTCGTTCATCTTGACGTCGGCCCGGAGCGCCGACTTCGCCAGCGCCGGATCCTCCTTGGCGGCGGCGTAGAAGCCGCTGTCGGTCAGCCGCAGCACGTCGCCCACCGTCACCTGGTTGCAGGGGCGGGTGATGATGTAGCCGCCCTTGGGCCCGCGCACGCTGGCGACGATCCCCGATTTCTTGAGCCGGTTGAAGATCTGCTCAAGGAAGGGCAGGCTGAGCTCCTGCCGCTGGGCGATGAGATGGAGCGGAACCGGCTGGCCGTGGCTGAAGTGAGCCAGATCGAACAGCGCCTGCATGGAATACCTGCCGCGAGCGGAAATCTTCAAGGGGTCCGTCCTGTCGAAACACCTTTTAATATAATGTTCCTGATTGATTCGGTCAAGAATTTGCATGCGGGCGTGGCGGCAAAGGCCAATTCCGGCAAAAAAAAAGTTCGGCCGGCTGGAACCGGAGTACCCCTCGACGCACCTTGTATGGGTCAAAGCATTCTTGAAAGGGGGTCCCATGCCTCGAGGCCAGGAAAGAACGTCCGGCGTCAGGTCCGCGGTGCTGGGCAGCGGGGGCATGATGGGCCGGTGGAGCGGCCGGCCCGCGGCGGAGGAAGAGCCCCGCACCGCCGTGGAGCGGGAAGTCACCGAATTCGCCTGGGCCTGGTTCGCCGGCGACGCCCCGGCCATGATGCGCTGCCTGCATCCGGAGTTCGTGAACCGGTTGATGGGGCTCCGGCGCGGCGGACCGTCGCCGGGCGGCGACCCCGAAGGTCTGGTGCTGACCGAACTGGGACTCCAGGGCAAGTTCGGCAGCCTGGTCGCGCCGGGCCGGCGCAGCCTGGAGGTGCGGGTGCTCGACGTGCGCTCCCGTTCCGCCAGCGCCCTGGCGCTGCTGGGGGGCTGGGTGCTGCACATGCATCTGGCCCGGGCCGGCGCCCGCTGGAACATCGTCAACGCCATGTGGGAAATGGCTTAGCGACCAAGCAACTTGAGGGCTTCCACCACTTCCGAGGCGGATTGCGGGCGGTCCTCCCGGCGCTTGGCCATGAGGCGCGCCACCAGGAGCCCCAGTTCCGGGGTCGCTTCGGGCACCAGGCCGGTCAGCGCCGGGACCGGGGCATGCAACTGCAGGTCCAGCAGGTCGGCCAGCTTCGGACTGTCGAACGGCGGCGCGCCGGCGACCAGCTCGAACAGCATGATGCCCAGGGCATAGAGGTCGGCGCGCCCATCCACCTGCTCGCCGCGCACCTGCTCCGGCGCCATGTAGCGCGGGGTGCCCTGGATCGCCTCCGGTCCGGTCCGGTCCAAGGCGGTGATCGGCACGGCGAGGCCGAAATCCATGATCTTGACGTCGCCGCGCAGATCGAAGATGACGTTCATGGGCTTGATGTCGCGGTGCACCACATGGACTGCGTGGGCCGCCTCCAGTCCTTCGGCCACCTGGCGGGCAATGCGCAGGGCCAGGGGCTGCGGCAGGCTGCCCCTGCTGTCCAGGAGGCTGCGCAGGGTGGTGCCCTTGAGGTATTCCATGGTCACGAAGGGGATGCCGTCCGCCTCGCCGAAGTCGTGGGCGCGCAGCACGTGGCGATGGCTGATGCGGCGCGCCAGGCGGACCTCGGCCTTGAGCTGGGCGAGGTAGGCCGGATCGGCGGCCAGTTCGGCCCGGATCACCTTCAGGGCCACGTCCTCCTCCAGCTGCAGGTCGCGCACCTTCAGCACCACGCCCATTCCGCCGCGGCCCAGGACGCCGTCCACCCGGTAGCGGGAGGCGAACACCGTGCCCTCCCGCAGACCGTCTGGCCCCGGGCGGTCGGGGCCCGGCGCCGGGCGGGCGCCCTGGGACTTGGCCAGCAGCGCGAGCAGCTCATCCTTGGCCTGGAGCTCGCCCTGCATGGAGCGGAAGGCCCGGGTCAGCACCCCGACCTCGTCCGGACCGGAACTCGGCAGCGCCGCGGGCGCGTGGCCCTGGGCCAGGGCCTCGGTGGCGGCAACCAGCGCCTGGAGCGGCGCGGTGACGCTCCGGGCGGAGCGCAGCCCGAGCCACAGCGCCACGAAGATGCCCGCCACCCCGGCGCCGAGGATCGCCCGCTGGAGGATCCGGAACGGCGCCAGCAGCGGATCCAGGGGCATCATGAGGAAGGCCGCCATCTCCAGGTCCAGGGCGTTCACCCCGCGCAGGGGCGAGAGCATGCCCAGGTAGGGCCGGCCGTCCACGGTGAGCGCCAGCACGCTGGGTGGCTGGTTGTCCAGGAGCCTGGCCCGCTCCGCCAGGAAGGCCGGATCGCCGCCCAGCAGGCGGTCCAGGGCCTCGGGCCGGGGCAGGGTGGCGCCCAGGGTGCGGAAGTCGCCGATGAGCGCCAGGTGGGCCGAGGGGTCCCCGCGCACCGGCCCGGCGATGGCGAGCCGGCGCAGGTCCGTGGCGGCGGTGCCGTCCAGCCGGGTGCCCACCAGCATGGCGCCCAGCGAGGCGCCTCCCGGGGAGCGCAGGGGCCGGGCCACGGCGTGGTAGACCCCCGGGGTGGAGCCCCCGTCCAGCCGGAGGAAGCCGCGGTAGAACGGCCCCGGATAGCCCGCCGCCCGGGCCTCCCCCGGGGCCAGGGCCATCTGCAGGATGCCCACGGTGGAGAACTCCCCGGGCGTGGCCCGGGCGGTGCTGGCCAGCAGGGTGCCGTCGGGCTTCACCACGATGGCGACCTGGGCGCTGAGCCGGGGCAGGTTTTCCACCAGCGTGTCCGCGAGGCTGCCGGCGGAGCCGGATTCCAGGGCCTGTTCGATGATGGCCACGTTGCCCGAATACTGGGTGAACACCTCCAGGCCGGCGTCCATGACCCGGCCTTCCTGCTCGAAGGCCTTGGCCAGCACCTGGCTGCCCGAGGAAAGGCTGGCGCCCGCGGCGATCCGCGCGCCGCGGGCGGCCTGGCGATAGGCCACCCCGAGCATGACGGCGATCAGCAGGAGGATGGTCGCGGCCTGGCGGAGGAAGAATTTCCAGGCGAGGGTCTGATACCAGATCGTGGAAGGGCGCATGGGTTCCCGATGGCTGCCGCTATACTTGCATTGACTCCATTCGGGATAAAGCGATGATTCGCCCGCTGCACTGCGTCCTGGGCCTGGTTCTGGGCCTGCCCCTTCCCGCCGGGTCGCTCCTGGGGGCCGTGCGGATCCTGGAAAAGGACGGCCGGGTCCGGCCTTCTCTGAAGGACGCGGTGGCCATCCTCGAGCCGCTGCGCCGGGACGGTCCGGGGCCGGGGCCGTCCGCCACCGTGGTCATCCGCACCGTCGGCAAGCAGTTCATTCCCCGGGTGGCCCTGGCCACCCCCGGCACCGAGGTGTCCTTTCCAAATCTGGATCCCATCCTGCACAACGTGTTCAGCGTCACCCTGGGCGACCGCTTCGACACCGGGCACTACCTGCCCGGGTACGCGCCCAAGGTGAAGCTGCCGAACCCGGGGCTGGTGAAGATCTACTGCAACATCCACCACCAGATGAACGCCTTCGTCTGGGTGGTGACGACCCCCTTCGCCCAACTGCTGGACGGCCGGCGCGGGCTGGCCTTCGAGGAGGTTCCCCCGGGCGCCTACCGGTTGCGCCTGTGGCACCCGGAGACCGGCGAGCAGGAATGGCCGGTGCGGATCCAGGAAACCCCGACCCGGGGCGAATGGACTTTGCAGGTCTCGCTGCCGCCGGTGGAGCCGCACAAGAACAAGTTCGGCCGGGACTATCCGCCGCCGGCGGATGACCGGAATTATTAGCGCCCTAAAACCGTTTCATGATGCTGAGCATCTTGCGTTGCACTGCATAACCAGCGCCATCCTCCCGCTGGCGCAGCCAGGCGAGCGCCACCAGCCACTGCCCTGAAAGCGGCAGGGCCAAGTCCAGCCGGGGGCCCCGGGCCGCGCGGTAGAACCACCATTCGTCGCCGTTCACCGGGTACAGGGTGCCGGTGGCGGAAAGCCGCTGCCAGGTGTACATGAGCTGGGGCCGCCAGGGCCGTGCCCGGCTGCCGGCGCTGAGCTGGAACTCCTCGCTGTCCTCCCCGGTGCCGGCGTTGCTCGCCCGGAACCAGCGGGCCTCCAGCGGCGCGGGGCTGTTCCAGCGCACCCCGGCGCCCCAGGCCGCCAGCCCCAGGTGCTGGCGCGCCTCGCCCCCATGCCCGGGCACCGCTTCCTGGCGCTCCTCGCCGCGGTCCCAGGCCAGGGTCCAGCGGCCGCAGTGGGCGGTCCAGGACAGCGGACCGGTGTCCAGTTTCAGCACGGCCTGGGCCGCCGCCAGGCGCAGGTCCCCGCCCAGCACCGTGCGCACCCGGCCCGCCTCCATGCGGATGCCGGCCTCCTGCACCGGGCCGCCGGGGCTGCGCAGACCGCCGGACATGGACGCTCCCAGGAGGCGCAGGTTCCGGTCCCACAGGGCCTGGGACACCAGCAGGGCGTTCTCCTGGAAACCCAGGCGCGCGGTCCCGAAGGCCGCGGCGGTCACTCCGGTGGCATCCACGTGGGCCACGTCGATCTGGCTGCCGTTGGAGGGCTGCTGGTCCCAGCGGTACGGATTGAAGCGGTTGCCGTCGGAGCCCAGCGCGGACCGGGTCCCGGCTTCCAGGCGCAGGACCTCCCCCTGCACGGTCCAGCGCAGGCGCAACTGCAGGTCCTCGCGCCGCAGGTCCTGGTCGGAAATCCGCTCGGCGCGCAGGCTGAGCTCCCAGGCCGGCTTCCAGGGCGCGGCCGGTTCCGCGGGGAAGGGCACCTCCTGGGCCGGGGCCAGGGTGGCCGCCGCCCATGCCGTCCAGCCGAAGATCGCCAACCGCCACCCGGAGCGCATGCCAAGGATGGTAACCGCGCCGCGCACCGGATGGGTTGCCCTTTGCAAACCGGATCTGGTGGCGCGGCGGGCAGGCCGGATCCTGGGAACGGACAGGGGCATCCCTGTGCCAGAGCAGGAGCACCACCATGGCCAACCACCAACGTTCTTTCCAGCCGGTCCTCGCCCTGATCGGCGCGGCCGTCCTCGGTCCGCTCACGGGCTGCGGCGGCTCAAGCTCCATGTCCTCCACGCCGGCGGCGCCGGTGGCGGGGGCGGTCGCCTCCTTCGCGGGCGTCACCTACGTGGCGGACCAGGCGAGCGCCGGCGTCCCCCACCTGGATGCCAGTCTGGTGAACCCCTGGGGCATCGCCTACGGACCTGCCACCGATTTCTGGGTCTCGGACCAGGGCAGCGGGAAATCCACGGCCTATGACGGCCTGGGCAATCCGCCGGTGCCGCCCATCCTGGTCACGGTCCCGGCGGCCTCGGGCAGCGCGGTGGCCGGGCCCACGGGGGTGGTGTTCAACGCCACCGGCGGCTTCATGGGCGACGAATTCATCTTCGCGACCCTGGACGGCACCCTCGCCGGATGGCGCGCGGGCACCGCCGCCGCCACCCGGGTCAACAACTTCGCCGCCAACGCCTCCTACACCGGGCTCGCCACGGGCAGCGTCGGGGCGGTCAACTACCTGTATGCCGCCAATTTCACCGGTCGGACCATCGATGTGTTCGACACCAACTACGCGCCGGTGAACCTGGGCGCCAACGCCCTGGTCGACCCGGCCCTGCCGGCGGGTTTCTATCCTTTCGGCATCCAGAACCTGGGCGGCAAACTCTACGTGACCTACGCCGAACGGATCCCGCCTTCGGGCCACTCCACTGCCGGCGCCGGCCTGGGCTATGTGAACGTCTTCAATCCCGACGGCACCATGGTCGGCCGGTTCGCCGGCGGCGGGCCGCTCAACGCGCCGTGGGGCGTGGCCATGGCCCCGGCCGGGTTCGGCCCGTTCGGCGGCGCCCTGCTGGTGGGCAACTTCGGCGACGGCCATATCACCGCCTACAACGCGGCCAGCGGAGCCCTGCTCGGCCAGCTCTCCGACGCCAATGGCGTTCCCCTGGCCATCAGCGGGCTATGGGGGCTGGCGTTCGGCAACGGCCTGTCCGCCGGCAGCGCCAGCCAGCTGTACTTCGCCGCCGGGACCCAGGCCGAAACCCATGGGGTGTTCGGCACGATCAGCGTCGGCCAGCCCGCCGTATCCGGCGGCAACGGCTATTGACGCCGAATATTCACAATGGATCCTTTGCCGGGGAGGTGCTGTCTTGGGCGATTGGGAACTGGCCATCACGCTGGACCGGGCCGATGAACGGCCGCTCTACCTGCAGCTGGTGGCCGCCTTCGAGGACGGCATCCGCCGCGGGCGGTTCAGGCCAGGCGACACCCTTCCGGGCACCCGGGCCCTGGCCGAGCACCTGGGGGTGAACCGCAACACCGCGCTGGCGGCCTACAAGGAGCTGGAGGCGGAAGGCTGGATCACGGTCTCCCCCGACAACGGCAGCTTCGTCGCCCGGGACCTCCCCGTCTGCCTGGATCCGGAGGCGGGGATCGCCGCCGGCGATTCGGCCTCCTGGAAGTCGGCCACCGCGCGCACCGACCCCTTCTACCAGCCCGCGGCCGCCACCCTGGACCAGTTCCGCCTGCTGCCGGACGGCCCCGATCTGCGCCTCACCCCCACCGCCGCCATCCACCGCGCCTACGGCCGGATCCTGAAGCTGCACCCGGAGCGCCTGCTCCAGCCCGGCTGGGACCCCAGGGGCCTGCTGGACCTGCGCATCTCCCTGGGCCGGATGCTCCGGGACATGCGCGGCCTGGCGGTGGAGCCGGGGAACCTGCTGCTGACCCGCGGACTGATGAGCACCTTGAACCTGGTCTCCCGGGTGCTGTTCGCCCCGGGGGACGCCGTGGCGGTGGAGAACCCGGGCTTCTTCCGGGTGGCCGAGGCCTTCCGGGCCGCCGGCGCCAGGCTCTTCCCGGTGCCGGTGGAGCCCCAGGGGCTGGACCTGGACGCCCTGGAGGACCTGCTGGACCGGGAGCCGCTCCGGCTGGTCTGCATCAGCGCCGGCCCCCAGCACCCGACCCAGGCGGCGCTGGATCCCGGTCGCCGCCGGCGTCTGCTGGCCCTGTCGCGGAGCCGCGGCTTCCGCATCCTCGAGGGCGATCCGGGCCTGGGTTTCCACCGGGAGCAGAATCCCAGCCTGCCCCTGGCCAGCGAAGACCCCGAAGGCCGGGTGCTCTACTTCGGCGGGCTGGAGCAGATCCTGGCCCCCGGGCTGCAGGTGGGCTTCCTGGCCGGCCAGGCCGACCTGGTCAAGGCCCTGGCCCGGCAGCGGCAGCTGGTGGACTGGCCCGGCAACCAGGTCCAGGAGGCGGCCATCGAGGAGACCCTGCGCGACGGGGAGTTCGTCCGCCACCTGAGGCGCCTGCGCAAGGTGGTGGAGGAGCGCCGGGAAACCATGGTGGACCGGCTGCTGCTGCACCTGCACCCGGCAGTCCAGGTGCGCGACCCGGGGGAGGGCCTGTCCCTCTGGGTCCGGGTGGCCCCGGACGTGCCGGTGGCCCAGTGGACGGCGCGGTGCGCGGCCCGGGGCGTGGTGTTCTACCCCGGCTGCCTCTACGACTTCCACCGGCAGGACATCCCCTTCATCTGCATCGGCTTCGCCGCCCACAACCTGGACGAGCAGAACGAAGCCTGCGCCCGCATGGCCGAGGCTCTGCGGGAAGTTCAACCCCCAACCGGAAAGAAAGGATGAAAAATGAAATGCTCTGTTCGCATCTTCTCCATTGCCTGTCTGGTCCTGGTTTCAGCAGTTGGGCCGGTGGCCCTGGCCAGCGGCGGCGGCGCCGGCAGCGGTGCCGGCAGCGGCTCGGGCAGCGGCGCTGCCGGTGCCGGCGGCAGCCTGGGCAAGGAAGCTGGCGGCCCTCTGGGCAAGGTCCGGGACTTGCAGGCGGCCGGGCAATGGCAGGCGGCCATCGACGAATTGCGCCGCATCAATGCCACCGGTGATCCCATGTGGAACAACCTGATGGGCTATTCGTTGCGCAGGAACGTTCCGCCGGATTTCCCCGCGGCCGAAAAATACTACGGCGCCGCCCTGGCGATCAACCCGAAGCATCGGCCCACCCTCGAATACCTGGGGGAGCTGCGGCTCCAGCAGGGTGACCTGCCGGGCGCCGAGCGCGAACTGGAGGCGCTGAAGCACGCCACGCTGTTCAGGAGCGAGGAGTTCAAGGACCTGCAGGAGGCCATCGCCAGCTACAAGGCCGCCGGCAACAAATACGTGGCAAAGGACTAGATCAGGCCCGGGGCATCGGGTTGCGGCACCATTCGCTCCAGGAGCCGACGTAGAGCGCGGCGCCGGTCAGTCCGGCCCGGTGCAGGGCGAGCAGGGTGTGGCAGGCGGTCACGCCGCTGCCGCAGTGCACCACCAGCTGCCCGGGGCCGGTTCCGGCCAGGAAGTCCTGGTAGATCCGGCGCAGGGTGCCCGGGTCCTTGAACCGGCCCTGGGCATCCAGGTTCTCGGCGAACGGCAGGTTCAAGGCCCCGGGGATGTGGCCGGCCACCGGGTCGATGGGCTCGGTTTCCCCCAGATAGCGGGGGCGGGAACGCACGTCGAGCACCTTCCAGCCGGGGTCCTGGCGCAGCCGGTCCACCTCGGCCATGGTCACGGTGGGCCAGAGCCACCGGTCGCCCGGGTAGGGCGGCGCGGGTTCGGGCCGGGCCCCCGGGGCGGGCTCCCCGGCCGCGGCCGCCTGCAGCCCCCCATCCAGCACCGCCGCCCGCTGGTGGCCGAAGGCGCGGAGCATCCACCAGAGCCGGGCCGCCCCGTTGCCGCCGTTGGCGTCATCGTAGGCCACCACCCAGGTTTCCGGGGTGATGCCCCAGGCGCCCAGCTGGGCCGCCCACTGGGCGGGCGGGGGCAGGGGATGGCGCCCGCCCTTGGCGGGATCCATTCCCGGGGTCGAGGCCAGGCTGAGGCAGCGGTTCAGGTCGGCGTGCAGCGCCCCCGGGAGGTGGCCGGCGGCGAAGGCTTCCGGCCCCGGCCGCGCATCCAGGAGCAGGCTTCCGGGGGGGATCTCGCGGATGGCGATGACCGCTGGGAACGGCATGGCAACCTCCATGGACCTCATGCTTGCACAAATAAGCGCCCGGGCGACGGGTTTTGCTGGTGATAATGGTCCCACCAATTCCGCCCCTCAAGTCCGTCCGACGCAGAGGTGAACCATGCCCGCCCTGCCCCTGAAGCGGCTGCTATCCACCGCGACCCTGCTCTCCCTGTTCGCCCTGCTGTTCCTGGGCACCGCCGGCGCCCTGATGTTCCTGCCCGGGCCGCGCAGCCCGCTGCCCGGCCTCGGGGTGGCGGCCATGGCCGTGGTGGGGGTGCTCGCCATCCGGCGGCTCATGGTCAGGGCCCGGGACACCGAGCTGGCCCTGGAGGAAGGGGAGCGCTACATCGAGGCGGTGGCGGACCTTTCCCAGGACATCCACGCCATCATCGAAGCCCGCAGCCGGAGCTTCCTCTACCTGAACCCGGCGGTGGCCAACCTGCTGGGCTACCCCCAGGAGGACTTCATCAAGGGCGGGCTGCGGTTCTTCGCCTCGCTGGTGCACCCGGAGGACCTGCCGGTGGTCAAGCGCCAGTACGAAAAGCTGCTGGCGCCCCCGCCGAACGAGGGCCGGGAGCGGGTCCAGGAGCAGACCTTCCGGGTGCGTGACCACCGGGGCACCTTCCGCTGGTTCAAGAGCCGCATGATGGTGTTCGTCCGCCACCACAACGGCCACCCGGCCGAATTCCTGGCGGTGATCCACGACGTGACCGAGCAGCGCAGCTACGAGGCCGCCCTGCTGCAGGCCCGGCAGCAGGAGAGCCTGGGCGTGCTCGCCCGGGGCGCCCTGCACGATCTCAGCAACACCCTGATGGGGATGCAGGGCTTCACCGAGATCGCCCTGGGCGGGCCCGGGGACGGCGCCAGGCTGCGCGCTGCCCTGGAAAAGGTCCAGGACGGCATGGTCCGGGCCTCGGCGTTGTGCCGCCAGATGGGGGCCTACGGCGGCAAGGGGCGGCTGCAGATCGCGCCGCGGCAATTGAACGACGCGGTGCGCGAAAGCCTGCCGGCCATCGAGAGCATGATTCCCCCGGGCGGCCATCTGGAACTGGACCTGGAAGAGGACCTGCCCATGGTGGACCTGGACCTGAACCAGGTGCGCTCCGCCCTGCTGAACCTGGTCTACAACGCCGCGGACGCGATCCGCATCCCCGGCGGGGAGGTCCGCGTGCGCACCCGGGTCAAGCAGATGACCCAGGCCGCGGCGCCCGGCCTGGAAGGGCCCTACGTCTGCCTGGAAGTGCGCGACAGCGGCCCGGGCAAGCCCCGGGAGGTCACCGAGCAGCTCTACGATCCCCTGTTCGCCGCCAAGTGGCCGGGGCAGGGCCTCGGGCTGTCGGCGGTGCAGGAGATCATGCGGGAGCACCGGGGCGCGGTGCACAACGTGTCCGCCGTGGGCTACGGCGACACCACGCTGCTGTACTTCCCCCTGGCCGGCGAGGCGCCGGAACCCGGCACCGGCGACGAAGGCGCCCCGGAGGCGGGGCCTTCCGGGGTGATCCTGCTGGTGGACGACGAACCCACCATCCGCGCCATCCTCCGCCAGGGCCTGGAGATCGCCGGTTTCAAGGTGCTCGAGGCGGGCGACGGGGTGGAGGGACTCGGCGCCTTCAATCGGCACCGCCCGGCCATTTCACTGGTCCTGCTGGATCTCACCATGCCGCGCATGGGCGGCGAGGAAGTGTTCGAGGAGATCCACAGGCTCGCCCCCGAGGTCCCGGTGGTGCTCATGAGCGGGTACAGCGAACGGGAGGCGACTTCGGCCCTGGCCAGCAAGGGGCTGGCGGGGTTCCTGTCCAAGCCGTGCGGCATCAAGGAGGCCCTGGACGTGGTGCGCAAGGCGCTCGTGCCCGCGGGGCAAAACGACCAGGAATGATTCAACCTACCGGCTCCGGCCGGGGTCTGGTCCCTGGAGGGAGATTCCATGGGCATCCACCGGTCAATGATGGTCACAGGCGCACTGGTCGCACTCCTGGGCTGTTCCGGACCCAACGTCCGCTACGACTATGACGCCAGGGCGAATTTCGCCGGCTACCGGACCTTCGCCTGGCAGGGCGCGCCCCGGGGCGGGTCGGGGGAGTTCGACAACCCGATCATGAAAAGCCGGGTGCAGCGCACCGTGATGGCGGCGCTGGCGGCCAAGGGCTTCCAGGAGCAGGCCGGGGCCGAGCCGGATTTCCTGGTCACCAGCTACCCCGTCATCCAGAGCAGCCGTTCGCACCAGGCGCACGTGGGCGTGGGCTTCGGCCTGGGCCCGGTGGGCCTGGGGGTGGCCGGTCCGGTGGGCGACCGGAGGCGCGAATGGGTGGGCGGGCTGGTGCTGGAGATCCAGGACTTCCGGACCCACACCGTGGTGTGGAAGGCCACCGCCGACGCCGCGCTGCAATCCTCGGACAATCCCGAGGAAGCCGACGCGGCGGTGAAGAGCGCGGTCGACGGCATGCTCAGGCGCTTCCCTCCCAAGAGCTGAGGATCGCCGCCACGGCCCGCACCAGGTGCTCGGCTTCGGCCGCGGGGTCCAGCACGGGGTGGTCGCCGGGCACCAGCGGGCCCACCCCCAGGAACGGCACGCCGGCGGCTTCCGCCGCCAGCCGGTCATGGGGCCGGTCGCCCACGTAGAGATGCGGTCCGGGGCAGCCCTCCAGGGCCTTGCGGATCAGTCCGGTCCGGTCCAGGTGGGGCAGGCTGCCCAGGCGGGGAATGCGCGCGTCCACCCCCAGCACCCGCGCCTTGAACCCCAGCACCGACGGGGTGTTGCCCGAGACCAGCCAGACCCGGTGGCCGGCGTCGGCCAGCTGGGCCATGCCGGCGATGATGCCTTCGAACGCCGTATGCCGGCGCCCCTCGGGGTGGAAAGTGGCGGCGAACCGGGCCAGGCAGGCCTGGTCGTAGGCCGCGTAGTCCTCCTCCGAAATGCCCCGCTGGAAACGCAGGCCGTGCAGCTGGTCGACGATTTCCCAATCGGTGGAGCCATGGCAGAGGGCGAGGTCGGCCGCCGACGGCTGCTCGCCCCACAGCTGGCCCAACGCCTCGCGCAGCAGCAGGTAGCCGCCGCCGAACTGGCCCAGGGTGCCATCGAGGTCGAAGCAGAGTGGCATGGGCCCATTCTGGACCCGAACCGGGGTTCCGGCCAAAAAGAAGTGCAGGACCGGGGGGTGGAAGCTAACCTATAGCTGGAACCGACAACGTGGTTCTGAGTCCGGCAGGACGCCTTGGACCCGAACCCTGGGTCGGGCAGGGCTCATCTGCGGTTTCCGGAGTGTCCGAATGCGGTTTTCTTCTTGTATCTACATCCTGGCCCTGCAGATCCTGCCGCTGGCGGCGGGCGGGGCCGAGGACGCGCGCCTGGACTACAGGCTCAAGGTGCGCCTGCGGGATGCGCCGGCCGCGGTGGAGAGCGGTTTCCGCATGGTGGCGACCCCGGCCCTGGCCACCAGGAACAAGGTGAAGCGGCTGCGCATGGGCCGCTGGCAGATCGAGCCGCTGGCCGCGAGCGGCGCGCCCCCGTCCGCGGCCATCCTGGCCCGGGCCCTGGGGCTGTGCTATTTTTCCGGCCCGACCGCCCAGGCCGTGCCCCTGGCCACCGGCATGAAGTTCGCCGGCCGGTGGTGCCGCCTCTGGCAGGTGCAGACGCCGCCCGAGGTGGGCGCCTATGCCTACCTGGTGGAGGTGGCCCCCGGCCTGCTGGCCCTGGCCTACCTGAGCGCGACCCTCCCCGAGGGGGAGATCCGCTCCTTCGAGATCCATCTGGCCGGAGTCTCGCTCGGGCGCCACGCGGTTCCGGCCGAGGAGGGCACCGCGCTGCTGAAGACCCTGCGGCACTGGGCGGACCAGGCCGGAACGGCAAGCCTCCCGGGCGAGCTGGAGACCGAGGAGATCCCTTGACGCGCCCCGGCGGCCGCGTCGGTTATCCTTAGACTTGGGGGAAGCATGGCTTTCAAGGACGAATGCGGGGTGTTCGGCGTCTGGCCGGAACTGGAAGCCTCGAGGCAGACCTACCTGGGCCTGTACGCCCTGCAGCACCGGGGCCAGGAGGCCGCCGGGATCTGCTCCCGGGCCGCGGGCAGGCTCTACCTGCACAAGGGCCTGGGCCACGTGGCGGACATCTTCACCGAAGCCATCATCGACCAGCTGCCCGGGGACGCGGCCATCGGCCATACCCGCTACTCGACCACCGGCGGCAACGTGGCCTCCGCGGCCCACCCGTTCCTGGTGCAGGGGCGGTTCGGCCAGGTGGCCCTGTGCCACAACGGCAACCTCACCAACACCGAGGAACTGCGTTCCCGGCTGATCCAGAGCGGCCAGGTGTTCAGCAGCCCTTCGGACTCCGAGGTGATCCTCGCCCTCATCAACCACGCCGCCGCCGGCAATCTGGAGGACGCGCTGCTGGAGGCCCTGGAGCAGGTGCGGGGGGCCTATTCCATCCTGCTCCTGACCGAGACCCAGCTCCTGGCGGTGCGCGACCCCCACGGCTTCCGGCCCCTGGCCATGGGCCGGCTGGGCGAGGCCACGGTGTTCTCCAGCGAGACCTGCGCCTTCGATCTGCTCGGGGCCGAATACGTGCGCGAAGTGGCGCCCGGCGAGGTGCTGGTCCTGGACCGGGACGGCATGCATTCCCATTTCCCCCATCCCCAGGTCCGCGCCAACCCATGCGTGTTCGAGCATGTCTACTTCTCCCGGCCCGATTCCCTGGTCTACGGCCAGAGCGTCATGGCCACCCGGCGCGAAATGGGCCGGCTCCTGGCCAGGCGCCACGGGGTCGAGGCCGACCTGGTGGTGCCGGTGCCGGACTCCGGCGTTTCCGCCGCCCTGGGCTATGCCGAACAATCGGGCATCCCGTTCGAGTTCGGGCTCATCCGCAACCATTACGTGGGCCGCACCTTCATCGAGCCGCGCCAGAGCATACGCTCCTTCGGCGTGAAGGTGAAGCTCAACCCGGTGCGCGAGCTGCTGAAGGGCAAGCGGGTGGTGCTGGTGGACGACAGCCTGGTGCGCGGCACCACCAGCCGGAAGATCGTCCAGATGGTGCGCGCCGCCGGCGCCGCCGAGGTGCACGTGCGCATCAGCAGCCCGCCCACCACCCACTCCTGCTTCTACGGCATCGACACGCCCAGCCGGGAGCACCTGCTGGCCGCAAGCCGGGACGCGGAGCAGATCCGGGCGTTCATCGACGCCGACAGCGTCGGCTACCTCACCCTCGAGGATCTGCAGGCCTCCATGCACGACCCGGACGGCCAGAGCTTCTGCTACGCCTGCTTCACCGGCGACTATCCGGTGCCGCCCCCGGCCGGCCGGCCATGAGCGAGCAGGCTGGGCCCCAGGGCCCGCTCCAGTCGGTGTTCGAGGACGGGCTCCGGCTGCTGGCCGCGGCCCTGGCCATGCGGGCCAGCCGGGAGCGCTCGCCCGCGGCCGTCACCACGGCCTGCTCGGCGATCCGCTGCTTCCTGAAGATCCTCGAGGCGGCGGGGGGCCGGCATGTGCCCGACCCGGGCGGCGATCTGGCCCGGCTCAAGGCCCAGTGCGAGGCCCTGCTCACCCTGAGCCAGGACCCCGTCGACGCCCTGGTCCATGTGCTCGAGGCCGCCCGGCTGGCCCGGGACGCCGCGGCCCGGGTGCTGGTGCTCCTGCCGCGCGGCGGGGCGGCGGATGCCTGAACCGGAAAAGATCGCCATTCTCGGCCCCACCGCGTCCGGCAAGTCGGCCCTGGCGGTGGTGGTGGCGCGGCGGATCGGCGGCACGGTGGTCAACGGCGATCCCTTCCAGGCCTACCGGGACCTGCCGGTGGGCACCGGCCAGCCCCGGCCCGAGGAGACCGGATCGGTGCCGCACCAGGGCTACGGCCTGCTGCCGCTGGGCGCCAGGCTGAACCCGGCGGCGTTCGGCGAACTGGCCCGGACCTGGCTTGAGCAGCCGCGCCCGGTGCTGGTGACCGGCTCCGGGCTCTACCTGCGCGGCATCTGGAATCAGCTCAGCGACCTCCCGGATGTGCCCGAGGCCCTGTCGGACAAGGTGCGCCGCTGGTCCGACCTGCTGGGGGCCCCGGCCCTGCACCGCTTCCTGGCCGCCGTGGACCCGGTCCGGGCCGCCGCCCTGCACCCCAACGACCGGGCCCGGGTGCAGCGCGCCCTGGCCCTGCACCTGGCCACGGGCCGCCGGGCGTCCCAGCTGCTGGACGGCACCCGGCAGGGGCTGCCCGAGGGCTGGCGCGCGCTTCTGGTGCTGCCGGACCGGGAGCGCCAGCGGTCGCGGGTGGCCGCGCGGGTCCGGCAGATGCTGACCCAGGGCTGGCCCGAGGAAGTGGACCGGCTGCGCGCGGCCGGGCTCGAAGGCGAGCTGCGCCGGCTGCGCCCGCTGGGCTACGCAGCCCTGCTCGATGCGCCGCGCGGCGCCGCGGCCCGGATCATCCAGGAGACCCAGGCCTACGCCAAGCGGCAGTCCACCTTCTTCCGCAACCAGTGGCCCGGGATCGCCACCTGGGATCCCGACGCCGAGCCGCTGGGGGCCGCCCTGGATCGGCTGGGAGTAGGTGACAACTGAAAAAAACGCTCTAAAGTAGAAGGAGTACGCCGCAAATTCCTTGGTGGAATGGTTCGCGTGATCAACAGGATGGCTATGCTCAAACGACTGCTTCCCCTTGTTTCCATGGTTTCCATGACCCTGCTCGCCCAGAGCCCGGCCCCGGTGCCGCCGCCGGCCATGGCCCATGCCATGCCCGCGCGCCCGGCTGACGCGCCCGAGCCCAAGAACGCCGACGTGATCGCCTATCTGGGGGCGCGCAAGCTCACCTATGGCGATTTCGCCAGCTGGCTCAAGGTGATGGTCGGCCCCCGGGCCGAGATAATCCGCAAGACTCCCGTCAGCCGCGGCCAGGCGCTGAAGCAGTACCTGGAGATCCAGGTGCTCGCGGCCAAGGGGCAGAAGGAGAACCTGCAGAAGACCAAACAGTTCCAGTCCACCCTGGCCGCCCTCAGGGAGCAGTGCTATGCCCGGGTCCTGCTGGACGAGGACCGGCCCGGCGGTGACGGCCAGAAGCTCAAGGAGAGGGCGGAGAATCCCACCGAGGCCGAGGTCAAGGCGTATTTCCAGGCCAACGGCGAGCGCTTCGCGACTCCCGAGCGGTTCACCGCCCGGCACATCCTGGTGAGCCTCAAGGGCGCGCCCGGCGCCGGCGAAAAGGGCTACACCGACGAGGAGGCCAAGGCCAGGGTGGCCAAGATCCAGGAGGAGCTGAAGGCCGGCAAGAAGCTGGAGGACCTGACCAAGGACTATTCCGACGACCCCGGCAGCAAGGCCAACGGCGGACTATACAAGGACATCCCGTTCGGGCGGTTCGCCAAGGAATTCGAAGAGGCCGTCCGGACCCAGGAAATCGGCAAGGTGGGCCCGCCGGTCAAGACCAGCTTCGGCTACCACCTGATCCTGGTGGAAGCGCGCAGCCCCAGGCAGGAAGGCGATTTCGAGAAGGTCAAGGACAGCATCCGCAAGCAGATGGCCCCGGAGCGCAAGGAGAAGCTGACCAGGGAATACCTGGAACAGGCCAAGAAGGACGTGGGCTACCGGGATGCGGCCGAGGACCAGCCGGCCGCCGCTCCCCAGGCCGCGCCCAAGGCGCCCTGATCAGCAGCTACTGTTGCGGCGGATCCGATTGGCCCTGCTGTACCTGGGGCCGTTGGATCTTCTGCAGCAGGGCCAGGGGGACCCGCAGGACCTGTTGGACCTGTTCCGCCGGTCGGGCCCGTCGATCCTTGGCCGCCCGCCGATCCTGTTGGGCCCTCCTTTCCTTGGCTGCCCGCAGGGCCCGTTGGACCTTGGATTCCCTTGGACCCCGGCGACGCTTTTGCGACAGCCTGGCCTGCGGCACCGGTGCGGCCGGCTGGGCCCGCCGGTCTTGCTGGGTCCGCCGTTCCGGCAGGATCTCCAGGATCGTTTGATCCTTGGCCACCTGTTCCACCAGCTGGGCCAACTGGGCCAGCTGGACCCACTGATCCGGTGATACCAGCTGGGACTGAAGAACCGATAGAACCAGTTCCGCCTGCTGGGCCAAGGTTACCTTGAGCTCTTGTGGCACCGTCTGCTCCTGTTGGGCCTGTGTTGTCTTGGGGCCGGTAGGTGCCCTGTCTGCGGAGGAAGCTGATCAGGGTCTGGTTACCTAGGAGTATCGGTCAAATAGATTCTGGGACTAGATATCAATATTATTTATTCCAATGGATACGATGACCCAGTCGGGTGCGAACCATGGGGGAAGTTTCAGCCCGGCGGCAGCACCCGGTCCCGCAGTTCGGTGATGCGCAGGCGCACCTCCTTCATCAGGGCCTCCCGGGTCGGGAAGGCCTTGGGGTCCACCGGCGCGCCGAAGGCGACCACGTAGCGCCCGGGCCGGATATGCACCGTGCCGGGCGGCAGCATGTAGCGGCCGCCGACGGCGGCCAGGGGCACGATCCGCACCCCGGCCTCCTCGGCCATGACAAAGCCGCCCTTCTTGAAGTGCAGCATGTCGCCCGTGCGGGTGCGGGTGCCCTCGGGGAAGATCACCACGCTCTTGCCGCCCTGGATCTCCTTGGCGGCCCGGTGCAGGCTGTTGATGGCCCGCTCGGTGTTGCTGCGGTCGATGAAGATGGTGCCGGCCATGGCCGCGGCCCAGCCCACCGGGAACATCCACCTGATCTCCTTCTTGGCCAGGTACACGGCCGGGATGGGAATGGCGCTGATCAGCACCGGCGGATCAAGGTTGCTTTCGTGGTTGGACATGAAGATCACCGGCTCCCGCTCGGTGCGGATCGACTCGGGCAGGTCGTCCCAGCCGGTGACCGTGGGGGCCTCGGCGCACAGCCAGAAGATCACCCGGGCCCAGAGCGGAGCGATGGTCCAGAACGAGCGCCGGCCGCCCAGGAACGGCGCCCCCAGCAGGATGGCCACGGCCGTGAGCGGCAGCGACAGCAGGCCCCAGAGGGTGACGGGAAGGGTCCAGTACCAGCGGCTTTTCCAGCCCATCACCAGGCTTCCCCGGGGAGGGCCCGAGGGTAGAGCAGGTGGTTCTCCAGGTAGAGGTGCACGTGGAGGTCGTCCTCGAGGTCGCGCAGGCCCAGGTACAGCGCCCTCAGGCTGGGGCTGGCGTCCCTGGGCACGGTGTAGTCCTCGGTGAGCATGCGGATGTTCAGGAAGAGCTCCTCCACCGCCTGGTGCTCGGCGTTGATGGTGCGCAGCTGCTCCTTCGGGGTGCTCAGGGAGATGGGGGTCGGGCCGCCCTTGTCGACGGCGCAGAGGGCGGGGAACAGGTTCTTCTCCTCCATCTGGAAATGGGCCAGCAGGTCCTTTTCCAGGCTGCGGAAGTGGGCGTTCACCTGGGCCAGCTCGGGGTGGGCGGCCAGGTCCGCGACCAGGGCCGTGTCGAGCAGCGGGCCGAACCGGGCCAGTTCCTCCCGGGTGAACACATGGTGGTAGTTGACGATGTGGGCCACCACCTCGGCCTTGGTGGCGTTCAGCCAGTCCTGGGTGATCGGGCCCCTGCCCCGGACCAGGGGCTCCAGCCCCTGGATCACTTCCTGGACCTCAAGGCCGTGCCGCAGGGCGGCTTCGCGCAGGGTGAGGCTGCCTTCGGTCAGCACGTCCACGCCCAGCCGGCAGAGCAGCCTGCGGGTCTGGGGGTGTGCGGCGGTCAGGTTTTCGATGGCGATGAGGGGATCGATCTGCATATCCATTGTCCTTGGGGGTTAACCCTGTTCCCAGGATGCGGGGTCCGGGCGGCCGGCGCTGTGAGGGGCGTCACAAGGTTGTTCAGGGTACCGGGTCGTAGCCGCCATGGGTGAGTGGGCTGCATCGGATCAGGCGCCAGGTGATGAGGAGACACCCCCGCAGAGTGCCATACTTCCGCACGCACATCAGGCCATATTGACTGCAGGTGGGGGTGAATTTGCACTGGGTGGGCAGGTGCGGGCTGAGGATGGCCTGGTAGGCCCGGATGGCGCCGCGGGCCACCCAGGCCGAAGGCTGGGCCCGGGCCGGGAGCAGGGCTTCCAGCAGCAGCAGCAGCGCCAAGCTCCGGAACGGATTGGCCAGCACCCAGTCCACCACTCCGCGCCCCCTTTTTATGCCGGCCCGACCAGCCATCCCTGCTCCAGAACCACCAGTCTACCAGCCCAGCACGGACGCTGAGCCGCAACGGCGCTGGCGCAAGCGCCTATGGTTCAGACCCGGCCGGCGGGTCCAGGAACGGAACCGGGTTCCGGCTGCTCTGGTCCAGGTCCAGGATCCGCCCGGAGGCGTACGGCTTGGTGATGTAGCTGTGCAGGTTCTGGATCTGGCGCAGGACGCTGTTGGTGTTGGCCAGGCAGGTGCGCAGATCGGCCAGCTGCCCGGCGGTGGGGGCCGTGGGGTTCTTGATCAGCTTGTCCAGGATCACCTGGGCGGTGGCCAGGGGCTGGGCCAGTTCATGGGCCATGCCGCCGGCGATCTCCATCAACGCCCGGCTCCGCTCCCCAACCAGGGCGGCCTGCCTCTGGCGGCTGAGCCGGACCATCATCCTCAGCTTGGCCAGCAGCTCCGGGAAGGCATAGGGCTTCACCAGGTAGTCGATGCCGCCCGCCTCGATGCCCCGGGTGAGCCAATCCTGGCCGATGCGCACCGCCGTGATGAAGATCAGCGGCGTGTCGGCGTTCCGGGCATACGGCTCGGCCGTGCGGAGCTGGCGGCAGGCTTCGATCCCGTCCATGCCGGGCAGGACCACGTCCATGAGGATGCCCTCGAAGACGGTCTCCCGGCAGAACTCCAGCGCCTCCTCCGCGGACCGGGCGAACCGGAGCCGGAAGGGAGCGTTCTGAAGCTCGCGCTCGATCACTTTGAGGTTTTCCCCCAGGTCGTCAACGATCAGCATCCGGCCGGGGTTCGCGGGGGTGGGTACGAATTCGTCAGTCATGGGCCTCCCGGAGCCAGGATACTCCCATCCTGCCAGGCTTACCCCTGGATCAGGCTGATGACGGTCTGCAGCAGGGTGTTGGCGGTGGTGATGACCCTGCTGTTGGCCTGGTAGCCGTTCTGGTTGATGATCAGTTTGGTGAACTCGGTGGCCACGTCGACGTTGGAACTCTCAAGGTTCGAACCCAGCACCGAGGCCCGGCCGCCGGTGTTGGCCGCGCCCACGTTGGCGGCGCCGCTGGCCAGGGTGGTGGTCCACACGTTGCTTCCGGTCATGACCAGGCCATTGCTGTTGGAGAAGGTGCTGACGGCGACCCGTGCCATGGGCAGGGTCTGGCCGTTGGTGAAGGTGCCGACGATGTTGCCGTCCGAATCGACCGACATGCCGGTCACCGAGCCGGCGGCGAAGCCGTTCTGGGTGGTGCTGGCGGTGCCGGAGGTCTGGGCGTAGGAGGTCAGGGTGGAGACGGCGGGGGCTCCGCTCCAGACGTTCACGGTTATGGCTGGGCTGGTGGCGCCGGAGGCCCACGGGGTGAGGGTCAGCACCGGGTTGTTGCCGGCGGTCGGCGAGGTGAGGTTGCCGTTGGCGTCGAAGGTGATCGTGCCCGGATAGCCGTTGGTGCCGGTGACGGTCACCCCGGGATCGTCCGTGGAGACGGTCGTGGTCCAGGCGCCCGCGGCCGCGGCCTTCTTGTAGGTGATCTGGATGTTGTGCGAGGCGCCCGTGGTGTCGTAGACCGCGATGGGCGTGGTGAAGGTCGTTCCGGTGGCGGCGGAGGAGTCCAGGTTGGTGGTGTTGGAGATCGCGGTGGTCGCGGACGGTGGGCTGGTGACCCCCGGGTTCAGGAAGATCGGCGTGGGGATGCCGTTGGGTTGCACGACGCCGGCGACCGCGTTCCAGCCCATCACATGGTTGCCGCTGGGGTCCACCAGGAAGCCGTTCTTGTCGACGGTGAAGTTGCCGGACCGGGTGTAGGCGGAGCCGCCGGTCAGGGTCTGCAGGGTGAAGAAGCCCGAGCCCTGCAGGGCCATGTTGGTGACCGTGCCGGTGGCCTGGGGCGAGCCCTGGCTGAAATCCTGGGAAACCGAGGACAGGCTGGCCCCGAGGCCGACCTGGATGGGGTTGCCGTTGCCCTCGAGGGAGCCGCCGCTGAGGGCCGAACTGAACAGGTCCTGGAAGTTCACCGAGGAGGTCTTGTAGCCGACGGTGTTCAGGTTGGCCAGGTTGTTGCCGATCACCCCCAGGGCGTTGGCGTTGGAGGAGAGGCCCGAGAGGCTGGCGTAGAAGGCGGAATAAAGACTCATGGGGGGCTCCTGAGGCTAGGAAGAGATTTCGTTGACGGACGAAAGGGGATACTGCTTCCCGCCCGCGGTGACCGTGATGGTCCCGCCGCTGAAATTCACCGCCGTCACCGTCGCGAACGAGGTGGGGGTGGCGTTCACCACGTTGCCGCCGGCGTCGGTGGCCGTGATGCTCACGTTGTAGGTGCCGTCGGGCAACTGATTGCCGTCGGTGGCCTTGCCGTCCCAGGCCAGCACCTGGTTGCCGGCGGCCATGGCGCCCGGATTCAAGGTGGCCACGGTCTGGCCCGCGGCGTTCTGGATCGTCACGCCGACCTTGGCGGCGGCGCTGGGCAGGTTGATGCCGATGGAGGCCTTGCCGGCGGTCAGGTCCATGGAACTGGAGGTGACCTGGACATTCTTGCCGATCAGGCTGGCGCTCTGGCCCTGGAACAAGGCCGAGAACTGGGTCTGCATGCTGGTGAGCAGCGAGTTGGTGCTGGTCTGCTGCTCAAGGGCGGAGAATTGGGCCATCTGCGAGATCATCGCGTTGGGATCCTGGGCCTGGGTGGGGTCCTGGTTCTTGAGCTCGGAGACCAGGAGCTGGAGAAAGGCATCCTGGCCCAGTGCCTTGGTGCCGGTCGCGCTGGTGGCGGTGGTGCTGGGCGTGGTTGAGTCGATCGTTCCTGTCTGCATGGGCGTCTCCCGGTGATTGGCTTATATGCATGAGCCGTGCCGTCAGGCCACGTACTCGATCCGTGATGTGTGGGTGCCTGCATTGACCCCGGAGACCGGCGTTTCCTGCCCGGTGCTGGCCGGCGCCAGGCTGACCGCTGGGGTGGAGGCGGGTTCGGTGGGGGTGGGCAAGGACTCCTGCTGCTGCCGGTGCCCGTGCTGGAGGTCAAAACTGCCCAGGGTGAGTCCCTGGGCCTTGAGGGAAGCCTCAAGGGTGGCCCGGTGGTCCTGCAGCACCGGGACGGCCGCGGCATCCGAGGCCCAGACCTTGGCGTGCACCACGTTGCCTTCGACCTTGAGCTTGATCTGGATCCGGCCCAGCGATTCCGGATGCAATTGCAGTTCGGCGCCCTGGTCCTGGTTCTTCACCAGCCAGCGGATGGTGCCGTCCACCTGGGAGGCCAGGTTCGGCTCCCCGGCGGGGCGGGAGGTGGCGGTCGAGGCCGAGGCGGTCACCCGCACCGAACCGGAGGCTCCCGGCTGGGCTCCGGCGCCCACGGCCTGGGCGGCCGCCGCATTGCCGGCGATCGATCCGGCGCTGGCAGCGACGGTCGGTGCGGCCGCGGGCATGGCGGCGAGGGCCGTCTGGCCGGCCTGCTGGGGCGCCAGCAGCGCCTGCAGCGCGGCCATCGGGTCAACGACGACCGGGGCGGCCGGCGCGGCGGCGACCGGAGCGGCCAGGGCGGTCTCCGGCAGGCTGGCTTTCTGGGCCGCGGCGCTGGCGTTGGTGTCCATCTGGATCTGGTTGATCAGCTCGGTGAGGGGCGCCTTGCTGGTCATGGGGGCGGCCGCGCCGCCGTACTGCATATCGAACTTCGCGCCGGGCACGGCCTTGGCCAGGGCATCCTTGGCGTTGGCGGCGGACTGCTCCTCCGCGGCCGCGGTTGTGGCGGGCGCGGCGGCGGCGGCCGCTGGGGCGGGGTCGGGGGCGGGCTTGGCGGAAGTCTGCGGCGCGGGCCCGGCGGTGCCGCCCGCGGCGGCCAGGGGGGCGGCTTGGCCCTGGCCGGAGCCGGCGGCCGCCGGCGCCTGCTGCGCGCCCGTCGCCTGGGTGCCGGTGGCGTCCGGCTGAGCTGAGCCGGTCTGGGCGCCCGTGCCGGTCTGGGTGGTCGCGCCGGCCTGGCTGGTCGCGCCGGCCTGGGCGCTGGCGCCAGCCTGGGCGTTAGGGTCGCCCTGGGCTCCGGCGTTGACCTGGGACGGCGTGGACTTGGCTTCAGTCTGGGCGGGCTTTTTGCTGCTTTCGGCGGGCCGGGCC
>Ga0316227_1001052_pt1 | contig 32490 bp, 29 predicted proteins | sample TBH18019metaG_FD_206012 | JGI IMG/M metagenome (GOLD analysis project Ga0316227, IMG submission 206012) | Freshwater microbial communities from Trout Bog Lake, Wisconsin, USA - TBH18019 | ecosystem: Environmental > Aquatic > Freshwater > Lake > Hypolimnion/Profundal zone | place: USA: Wisconsin... | reverse complement strand
TTGCCTTACGCTGTTTCCGTTCATTCTGGCCGTCGCCACGGCTTGAGTTTGCAGGAGAAGTTCGGGACAGTGTAACTGTTTACCGTCCGCGGGACGATTTTGAACAGAGAACCTTGCTGTAGATACGATAAAGTGCGCAGCGAGGTAGAACTATCGAATATGACCAGCTAGCCAAGCGTTACGACGAGGTCATGGGCCAGATGCAATTCTACCGGTCCCAGGCCTATAACCTTGAAGGGGAATTGCGCGTTGCGCGCCCAACAATGTACAAGGCGGATCAGAGGATCGCGGTTCTGGAGGACCAGAACCTGGCGCTTCGTGATGAGAATAAAGTGTTGCGGAAGCGTGTGGCCGAACTGACCGGCAAGCTGGCCCGAAGCCCCCAACAGGTCCCAGCATTCGTGAAGGCCAACCGTCTGCGTCCCAGAGGCAAGGGTCCAAGGCGGAAAAGAGGACAGGTCTAATTGATGGCGCACGCTGACAACAAGCTGGAGGCCGGATAACGGGGCAGGTGCTAATGGCGGTGAAATAGACCGTAACATCATAGCTGCAATGGTTAAGAGAATCGGCATCCACGAGTTCTGTGTCTCGATCACGGTGGCCAACCCCGCTGGTGATATGACGAATCGCGTCTTTCGGGCGAAGACACGTGATGACTGCTCTTATAAGGTATTCATAGACAATGATTTAGCGGGTATTTCACCGCCATTAGGGACAGGTGCGATTGATTCAGGCCCGAAGGGGAATGGAACGGTGCAGGGAATGGAACGTTTCGAAAGTTGACGAAAGCTGAAATGCCTGTGAAGGGCATCGCCTGTAGGGCAGCAGGATTTCGAGGCGCGGCTACGGGAACTTCAGGCTTGATGAATGCGGTGCTATTATTGAATCGCAGAAATCGTCTGCCACTGCTCCGGCAGGAACTGCTCCCGTTCGCTGATCGGCGTCTGCCAGATCTTTCCCGGCACGCTGGTCAGGTAGCGCGCAGTATCTTTAGTGTGGTCCCGATAGCGTGCGGCGTTCAGCGTTTAGAATGTATCTCTCATGGCTCCTTCCCCGTCATCCAGCCATCCTCCGCCTCATCTGCAATCGCAGGTAGAATCGCTCCATGGAATAGGGACGGTTCGGGCCAGGCAACTGCGGGCACTTGGAGTCGCGACCGTCGCCGACCTGCTGGAATACTTTCCACGCAACTACCAATATGAGTCAGCCGAGCGCCCCATCAGCCAGATCAAGTCCGGGCCGCTGCAGCTTGCCCGCGGCACGGTGGCGGCGGTCGATTACATCGCCGCGCGGCCCCGGCCACGCTTCGAGGCCACTCTGGAAGATGGCGTTCAACGGCTGGCCCTGGTTTTCTTCAACGGCGCTTACCTGCGCGGCAAGATCCATCCGGGACAGGTGTTGCGCGTGCAGGGAACCGTGCGCTTCTTCCGCGGCATCCCCCAGATGGCCAATCCGAAATGGGAGGTCATCGACGCCTCGACCGCAGCCATCGAGGAGGCGAAATTTCGGCCGGTATACCCGGCAACGGCCCGCCTTCCCAGCGAAACCATCGGACGCATAATCGACGAAAACCTCGATGCCGCCGTGGCGCAACTGCCCGAATGGTTCGATCCCGATCTGCCGGCCAGGCGCCAGTTGGTGGGCCGGACCGACGCCTACCGCATGATCCATCGACCGGCGTCGCCAGAGGAAGCCGGCAACGCCCGGCGGCGGATCGTATACGATGAACTTATGCTCATGCAACTTGGCCTGGGCATCGGCAAACGCCTGCGCCAGGGGCGGCTGAGCGCCCCGCTTTTCCGCATCGACCGCCTGCTCGACCAGCGTATCCGCGCCCGCTTCCCATTCCAGATGACCGATGCCCAACAAAAGACTGTTTACGAGATCCTCAGGGACCTGGGAAGCGGACGCCCCATGAATCGGCTGTTGCAGGGGGATGTGGGCAGCGGCAAGACCATCGTGGCCCTCTATGCGATGCTGGCCGGAGTCGCCAATAAACTGCAATCGGCCCTGCTGGCCCCTACCGAGGTGCTGGCCGAGCAGCATTTCCTGACCATTTCCAATCTGCTGCGCGATTCGGGCGTGAAGATCGAACTTTTTACCAGCCGCACCCGCCGGGGCGACCACGGCGAACTGGCCCGAAAACTGGCCGAAGGCGAGGTCCACATCGCCATCGGCACGCAGGCACTGATCCAGAAAGGTATTGAATTCGCCAACCTGGGCCTGGTGGTGGTGGATGAACAGCACAAACTGGGAGTCATGCAGCGGGCGGTTCTGCGCGGCAAGGGATATTCGCCGCACTACCTGGTCATGACCGCGACCCCCATACCCCGCACCCTGGCCCTGTCCTATTTCGCGGATTTCGATGTGAGCGTGATCGACCGCCTGCCGCCGGGCCGGCAACCGATCAAGACCCAGTGGTATCGCGCCGACCAGGCCGGTCTGGCTTATGACTTCATCCGCCAGCAGGTGCGTGCCGGACGCCAGGCCTACATCGTGCTGCCCCAAATCGATGACGACAGAGCCGGTGCCGGCAAGTCCGTAAAGCGCGAGTTTGACCGGCTCTCCAAAGGGCCGTTAAACGGGCTGACGCTGGCGATGCTGCACGGACAGATGGAAACCGGCCCCAAACAGGCGGTGATGGCGGCATTTCGGAACGGGGCCACCAACGTGCTGGTGGCCACAACGGTGATCGAGGTGGGCATCGATGTGCCCAATGCGACGGTGATGTTGATCGACAACGCCGACCGCTTTGGCCTTTCGCAGCTTCACCAGTTGCGCGGGCGGGTGGGGCGGGGGAGCGAGGCGTCCTGGTGCCTGTTGATTTCCGACCCCCCCACCGAATCGGCCGAGCAGCGCCTGCAGGCGATGATGCGCACCAGCAACGGCTTCGAGATCGCCGAGATGGATCTGCAGTTGCGCGGCCCCGGCGAGTTTTTCGGCATCCGCCAGCATGGGCTGCCGGAATTCAAGATGGCGGATATTACCCGGGAAATCGCCATGCTCCACCAGGCCCGGGAAGATGCGCTGAAATTGCTGGACGGGGATCCGGAGCTTAAATCCCCGGCGCACGCACACCTGAGGCAAACGCTGCTGCGCCAGTTCGGGGATGGATTGGGATTGGCCCAGGTAGGATAAACGCAGGGAGTTTGCCGGCACGGACTACGCCAAGGCCTCGACAAGTTCTTCCATCCAGCGGAAGGGAATCCTCCGACCTTGGGCCTTTCCTAATTCCACGCCCGGCAGATTCTTCCCGTGAAAATCGCTGCCTCCGGTCTTCAGCAGGCCGTAGCGACCGGCCAGACGCTGGTATTTCTCCACCTGAGCGGCTTCATGATCGCTATGGATGACTTCTATCCCGCGCAGGCCCATATCCACCAGATCCTTGACGATCCGTTCTAGCTGGGCATCGTTCTCGGCGCCTAACTGGCTGGGATGAGCTAGGACCGCCAGCCCGCCAGACTGACCGATCAGTTCCAGAGCCCGCCTGGGCTCCAGGCGTTCCTTGTCAAAATAGGCGCAGCCGCCCTGCCCGAGGAACTTGTCAAAGGCCTGTTGCACCGAACTGACATAACCCTTGCGAACCAGTAGGGCGGCCATGTGAACGCGCCCTACCACGCTGCCGGCGGCCTCCTCTTCCACCTCTTTCATGGTAATGGCCACACCCAGTTCATTGAGACGCGCCACCATGAGCGGATTGCGCGCGTCCCGGGCCTCGACCAGGCCGCGGGTCAGGCTCTGCAAGACCACGCTGGCCGGATCGATGCCGTAGCCCAGGATGTGCAGCGTACCGGGCGGCGGGAAAGTGGCGCTGATCTCGATGCCGGTCAGGAACCTGATCCCCAGCCTTTGCGCTTCGGCCCGGGCTGGCTCCTGCCCGGCGACGGTATCGTGGTCGGTCAGTGACAACCCCGCCAGCCCCGCCGAAGATGCCCGGCGTACGACTTCCTGAGGCGAAAGGCTGCCATCGGAAGCCGTCGAGTGACAATGCAAATCGGCGAACAAGTTTACATCCTGGTTATTCACGTAAGATCACGCCTCCAGATGGCCATGCCCCTGCAGATAGTCAAGGATCAACTGGGCCCCTTCCAGGGCCGAACACGCTTCAGTATCCACCACGATCTCGGGCGCAGCCGGCGCCTCGTAGGCGTCATCAATGCCGGTAAATTCCTTGATCTGACCGGCCCTCGCTTTTTTATACAAACCTTTGGGATCGCGTTTTTCGGCAGCCTGGACCGAGACCCGGATGTACGCTTCGATGAAGTCGCCGGTGCCCAGGCTGGCCCGGACCGCATCCCTGGCGATACGATACGGACTGATGAAACTAACTATCACGATTACGCCGGCATCGACAAACAGCCGCGCGACCTCGCCAATACGGCGGATGTTTTCAGCCCGCTCAGCCGGACTGAAGCCCAGATCGCGATTGAGCCCCATGCGAATATTGTCCCCATCCAGCCGGTAAGAAAGCTTTCCACGTTCCTGGATCATCCGCTCCAGCAACGCCGCAATGGTCGACTTGCCGGCGCCGGAAAGGCCCGTCATCCACACCACAACGCCCTTCTGTTTAAGCAAACGCTGGCGGTCCGGGCGGGACACCGCCCCCTCATTCCAAGTGACATTGGTTGCTCTGTTTTGAACCATAGGGACCGCCAAGGCTAGGAATACAACGTCAGGAAATCAATCACTCGCCAACAAACCTCGCATAAAAAGACTTGGCCCGGTTTACATCCGCGCCCCCCTGGACCAGTAGACGACGATCACGAAACAACGTCAGCACCACCCCGCCGGGCTGGTACAGGGCGCAGCGGACAAAGTACGGCGTCCGCCGCACCACCCCCGCATCCGCCAACCGCTTGGCCACCGCATCCAGATCCAATTCCCCAGTGCCCGCCGGCCGCACCTGCACGGTATCACAGCCGCACAACTGAACCGCCGACGCTCCAGCCTGGCGGTCATCGAGAAACTCAAACCGCCGCTGCGAACAGCAGACACAGTCTTCCCGCCTGGCATCGCGCAAGGAAACATTGGTAAATCGCCCCGTCCAGAAATCAATGCCCAGCAACTCCCGGCTCGCTTGCCCGGGCGCGCACAGCAGTTTGATTACGGCGATGGCCTGCAAGGCCCCGATGGCATTGGCCGCCGGACCCAACACGCCCACGGTATCACAGGTCCCCAGGGTCCGCGGATCAGGCGGCAACGGAAACACGCAGCGCAGGCATGGCGTGGCAGGAGACGCCACCACCATAATCCTCCCCTCGGCCCCAACGCATCCGCCATAAACCCAGGGCACCGCATGTTTTACGGCACAATCATTCATCAGATAACGAGTCCGCACGTTATCGGTGCCATCCACCATCACTCCGATGGCTTGCCTCGTGCCCATGCCGGCGATCTGTTCGATATTTCCGGCATGCACATCCGTCACCAGCGCCTCGATCTTTACTGATGAATTGATCTGCCCCAGTCTCCGCGCCGCCGCCACCGCCTTGGGCAGACCATCGGCGGCATCGCGCTCGTCGAAAAGAACCTGCCGCTGAAGATTGGTCAACTCGACGATATCCCGATCGGCAATTATCAGCATCCCCACTCCCGCGCGGACCAGTTGTTCGGCGATGGTGCTCCCCAACGCTCCACACCCCACCAGCAATACGCTGGCCTCCAACAGACGCGCCTGCCCCGCGTCGCCAATCTGCGGCAATAGTCTCTGTCGGTGATATCTATCCATACCTGTTCCTCGTTCAGCGCTCACGTTTAATGTTTACTTCTATTTCCTACTTGCACCTTTCACCTTTTTCCTTTTCCTCCGCCTCTTGCCGTTCGCGTCGCACTCGGGCATTATAGTGTGCTTACATCAAGGAGCGATATGCCCGCAGACATGCAACAGATTATGGACGCCGCCGGAAAACTTGGCCAGCTTGTTGCCCAACACCCCGCGGTTGACAAGTACAAGCAAGCTCAGAAATCCGTTTCTGATGATGCCGATGCCACACGCCTGATGCGCGACTTTGACCAGGCCATCCAACGCCTGGGCCAGCAGGAACAGAGCGGCGTGCCTGTTTCCGATGCCCAACGCCGGCAACTGGAAGGACTCCAGAGCAAGATCATCTCGCACATCAAGATCAAGGCGTTGAATATGGCCCAGGTGGACTTCATGGACCTGTTGCGCAAGGTGACCCAGACGCTGCAGCGCCCGGTGATGGCCGCCGCCGCCGGCACGCCACCTACCGCCCCGGGCGGAGCCGCCGCCCCATCACGCCTGGCCATGCCGCCGGTTTGAGATTCCTATAACCCTTAGACAGCAAGTGTACTCACTTGCTGCCTGGAGGTTAAATTAAAGGTGTCCAATGACGCAATTCGAACCCAAGCAGGTTCCTCCTGCGATAGCCCCACAACCAGATCCGGCCCCGCACAAACCCGCCGAAGATGACACCGACGAGACCTATTTCGAGGGCTCGCCGCAACTGCGCGGCCAGATCGGCAACGTGTTGCGTTATGGTTTCTTTGGCATCGTGGTAATCGCCGCCCCCATCTGTCTGGAGCTGGTTATCAAGAATAGACACCTCCCGGTTCTGGCGTATCTGATCCCGGCCCTCATCGGCGTGGCCTTGTTTTTCGTACCGATGTTGAGCGTCAAGAGCGTAAGTTACAAGATCACCAATTACCGCATCAACGTCACCCGCGGGATTCTTTCCAAAACGATTGACACCATCGAGTTATGGCATGTCGAGGAGCCGGAATTTCATCAATCGATGCTCGACCGGCTTCTCAACGTCGGCAGCATTCGCATTTACTCCCACAATCCCAAGGTGCCCAACCTGACGCTGCGCAGCATTCCCAATGCCGGACAAGTCTTCGAACGCCTGCAGCAGCGCATCATCGCCGTTAAACGCCAGCGCGGCGTGGTCAAGATGGACCTGGGGAACTGATTGCCGAGGCATGGGCAGGCAACCCGAAAATCTCCTTGCGGACATTGCTGCCGCGGTTCCCAACGAAATATTCAAGACGCTGCTGAGCGCCGGCCATGTGCGCATTGAGAAGATCGTCTCACAGGGGCACGTTTCGCCGGATGGGTTCTGGTATGACCAGCCGGAAAACGAATGGGTACTCCTGATCCAGGGCGCGGCACGGCTGCGTTTCGAGGGGCAAGATGTTTTGGATCTGATACCCGGTTCCTTCGTAAACATCCCCGCCCACCAGCGACATCGCGTCGACTGGAGCAGCCCTACCGGGCCTACAATATGGCTCGCCATCCATTATTTATAAATCATGCCCTTCCAAGATGGTCAATGTGCCATCAATATCGTAGATATCCTGGTGCTACTAGCCCTCAAATAGTTGTGTATTTCTCACGCATAATCCGCTATGCCACGCAGAATGGCCTATGGAGTTCGTCAGCTGAGGTCCATGTGGGTAATCCCGGATATTTTCTGGGAACTTTAGCTGTGCCACGGAGTCTGATACGGCAGATCTTTTGTCACAAGGAGTCACATGTTGTTTTTCCGTGCCACCACTTTGATGCTTTTCGCCTGCGTGCTGATGACTCTGAGCCACAAAATCATGGCCAACAGCCATATTGCCCCGGCGGACCTGCTCAAGACCAATGCCAAGACGTTCAGCCTGAGCATCGATTACCGCGGCCCCGCCACCGGCAAGAAAGATCCGTGCCTGGTATTGAGCGTGCTCCCGCCGCCCGCGGTGAAATTGCGGCCGAATATCGAGCGTATGGTCTGCATAATCAGCGCGGATGAGGCCAGGAAGATTATTGATGCGGTGGTTGCCGATGGGGCCCTGGGCCGGCAGCTACCCGCGGAGCAGACGAGCCGGCAGACCATCACCGGATACGTGATGATGATCAACGCCGCGAATGCCAACTTTGAGATGGCCCTGGGTGCCGACCTGGCCACACTGCATCACCTGGACGCCCTGCGCCAGGCCCTGAACGGTGACGCCGCCACAGCTATGGATAAGTTCCTGGATTTCCTCAAAGACTCGCGCAAACAGTGGGCCGATGAAGGCCGGGTCTTCGACCGTGACGGGATGGCGCTGTTCATCAAGCCGCCATTACAAGCCTTTCCTCCGGGGGTGCCGGTGACCTTTGCCATGAAGTTTCAGAACATCACCGACCACCCCGTTGTGCTCAACCACGATCCAGCCGACATCGACTGGTGGAACCTTAGCATCCGCTCCACCAAGGACCAGCCGGAGTTTTATGTCGTGCGTAAAGGCCGCCAGCCACAACCTGCTGCCGGCCAGAGCCTCACCATCAAGCCCGGCGACGCCGTGAGCAGCACGCTCTCTCTGGCTGGCTGCCAATACCTCGCCAAACCCGTCAAATTTCCGGCCCCGATGATCGCCATCGACAGCCTGCCGGCCGCGAAATACACCGTAGAACTATCGACCAATTTCGATCCCACCGGCAACCTGGATCCTCATGTCGCGGTCGAATGGACGGGAACCCTGGTGACGGCACCGATCACTTTTGAGGCCACCTCCCCTGCCGTGGGACCAACACCATCTGGCGGCAAATAACTGTGTGTCCTCCACCTGCAACACAGGCGATTTTCCGATCATCTGGCCGAATACCGCCATCAAGACCATCCAGTCCATTAAACATATTGGCATACTTTGCAGTCAACTCGACGGTCGGATGGCCAAGGCCTACTATCGGTGGTGATTGTAAAACAACAGGTTGGCAATTTTTTGGAGAATTTCATGCCTAAAGTTTTTCAGGCACATTCTTCGTGGCGATTGGAGACTCTGGAAACGCGGCAATTGCTGTCGGCCGGAACAGGTGTCGAAACGCTTCTACCAAACGACACGGCGGCGCTGGTAGCGCCTCTGCTGAAGGCGCCGCTGATTACCGGCATCTGGACAGGTTCGACCAAAGAATATCATGTGGCCGGATCGCTGCGCCTGACGCTGAACATCGCCTCCGAGTCGCGCCGCCGGGGTACGCTGGCCGGAACAGCGACAAACCTCAATGGCACAGCGCCGTTCAAAGGCCACATCACTGGTGATGCTTTCACTCTGACGGTAAACAAAGCGAGCGGCGGGACCATAATTTTGACCGGTACCGTCAATGGCACGACGCTCAGCGGCGCCTGGGTCAATGGCGGCAAATCCGGTACCTTCAGCGTCACTCGTCACGTGGCCTGACGCCCCCTGTGGCGCGCAAACATACCTTCCCGACCGGATCAGCCGGCGGGAAGGCGAGATATTTGCATTAGCCAGGTGGTTCAGCGCTGGGTGCTGCGCTGGCCGGGCTGGGTAGGCAGTTCACCGAACTGCTGTTCGTAGCGTTTGATGAGTTGGCCGATTGACAGCGAAAGCCGCTTGGCGGTGGCATAGCTCATGATGACGCGATCGGTAATCTTCAGCAGAAGCTGCTGCTGGCCGGTCTGCGGGTTGGGGTTGAGCATATTGAAGCCCAGATCCAGCACCACTTCTTCCGCAGCGGTATGCATGCGGTAGGCGTTGGCATAGAGGACTTTCATATCGCGCTCGTCGAGAAGAACCTGAACTGAGCCTTGCCCTGCGGGCGCGGCGGTAGATGACGTAGCGGGGGTTTCCGTGGGCAATGCTTCTGACATTCTATTCCCTTTCTGTAAGTACTGAACCAAAGACTAAATATGCCTATTGCTGGCCGTTTGTCCACTCCGCGCGGCATCAAACATGGCAATTATGTTGTCCGCCGGCACATTGGCCTGGATGTTATGCACCGAACCGGCCACAAAACCACTGCCGCTTGACATGATGCAAGCGTTGGCCTCGGCCTCCGCCGCCACCTGGGCAGCGGACCCATGGGCCAGCGCCCCTTGACTATCGCACAGGGCCCCCCAGAACGCCAACTTCGCGCCGAACGCCTCCTTGACCTTCCGGGCATCCATGCCGACGGCGCTGGTCTGTACGGGATTGAGAATATCCACGCCCATCTCAATGATTGAATCCAAAAGGGGAAAGATGGCCCCATCCGAGTGCAGCAGCACTTTCCATTTCGTGTTGGCGTGGATCCAGTCTAAACCACGCTTATACGCCGGCATCACCTTTTGGCGGAACATGCCCACCGACAGGAACGGCGCCACCTGGGTGCCAAAATCGTCGCAGAATTGCAGCACCTGTACCCTGTCGCCAACCGCCCCGTGCAAAGACCGCAGATTCTCAATCCAAGTATCGACCAGCATGTCATACAGTTCACGCACGTACTCATCTTCCGAGGCGAACGTAAGCATCCAGTCCTCAAAGCCCCCCTGCCCGAGGCCATAAAACAGCTCGTACGGCGGCCCCAGAGCTGCCACTATGGCCTTGTCGGTGCCAGTATACAGGGCCTCCGCCGAACGGCCGTAGTGATCCACATCCGCCTGGGCCAGCCGCGGAAGGCGCCATGTGCCCAAGTCCGGATGAGTGGCTCCGGGAAAGACTTCGGTTCGATCAAAATAGAAGCCACCGGCGGGCATCCTGGCAATCACCTGTCCGCCGCTCCTGATGGCAAGACCGCCGTCGGGTTCCAACTCCGGATGGAAGCCGCCGGGCATGAGCACCTCCGTGCCATCATGCAGGCGGTAGGGCTTCCACTGCTCGTTGACAATGCCAAAGACCACCGCCGGCCGGTACAACCCGACGCAGTCGGCGCCAAACCTGTCGGAAACCGTCCCTTCGATCTCGGCCAGCATCTGGTATACATCGAACACCTTGAACGGCCCGGTCCCCAGGCCCAACCGCCGGCGCAACGCTCCATATGTGAATGCCGATATCCCTGTCTGCCGCGTGCCGCCGAAGTCGATGGGGACGCGGTCCACAGGCTGATGGTTGATCGCCGCTACAATACGTTCACGCGAAGTCATAGTTATACCTCACTCAATCGTCGGCAGAATCACCGTTTGCGGCTGCCGCCGGAGCATCCGCCGGGAAACGTCGCTGCGCTCGAAGCGCATGAATACGCCCCATGCCATTCCATGGGAACCAAGTGCCACGCGCATTTCATGGTTGCCCGCAGCCACCGCCAGAGGAATAACCGCTTCCTCGGCATGCGCTGGGTTGGTCCCCTCGGGGTCGCAGAAAATCGAGTTCTTATCCAACCATGCCTTGACCGGCCCATCGTATCCCAGCAGGAACTTGAGTTTCATGGGTTCCGCGCAACGGAAACGGAACGAGTAGTAAACCAGCGCCTCGCCGGCCTCGCCCAACTCCAGGTGCCGGTCGCAGAAGGTCCCGGCGAACTGCCGCGGCGTCAGGTCAATATCCTCCCGGTACTCCAGCGACTGGATTTCCACGCCCGGAAGGATCGGACTGACGTGAACTCGCGTCACAAATCGAGTCAGGGCGCGCGGCTCGGCGGCTACCATCGGCAGCGGACCAAATGCCGGAAGCGAACGACCGCCTTCATCGGTGATGTTGCAATAGGGATCCACCCCGCTTCCGTAATACAGATTGCCTTCGACATTGTCGACCGGCACATTCAAGCGGAGTATCGCCGTATTCCTGTGCAAATCGATCCGGTGGTAATTGTGCGGCATGACATGGCTGTCAAAAGAAAACCCCGTCGGTCTTCCCGCGGCAACCAAAGACCCCATGACCTTAGCAAAACTGACGACAATATCCGCCATGGCGCTGACGGGATTGGCCCGTACAACCACCTCACGCACCTCTATGGGCTTGGGGCCGGCGCCCTTGACTCCGACCAGCGCCGCCATCGCCTGGGCGGCCCGCGCGCCTAAAATATTCTGGCCTTGGCCGCTCAGGTGGATGCTGTCATCCAGCGGCAGATCGATGGCTGGCACGACCACCAGGCGATCGATATGCTCCGGCAGCCGTCGCTGCTGCTCACGTATTGAATCCCAGTATTCCCCAGGTTCGTTGCGCGTCGTCATGCGCGATATCTGCACGACAACCACCGGCAGGCGTGAGTTTCCCAAGTCCCGCCGCATGGACTTTATTAATTTCTTCATCCCCCCGGTATACTTGGACGCCTCCTCGGCTCCGGTGTCCGAGCATCCCTGATACCAGAACACTCCAGCCACCACGCCGCCGTTCTTCTTCACCCGGCGACACATCGCCCCATAAAAACTAGCTCCCCCTCTGGCTTTTAAGGCCGGGTCCCACTGAACCATACGCGTGCCGCCGTGCCCGCAGGCCAGAAGTCCCTGGGGCACGCCACCAATACGCTGCATACTCTGTCCAAAACCCACACCCGGCCCCACGCCCACGAAGCGCGTGGGGTTGGTTCGGCTGGCCTTGGGATTGCCGCCGTGTACCGTATCGACAGCGCACCAGCGCGTATGCAGCGGATCCTCGGCGACACCCCACTCGTCATTCATATAGAATGCCCGCACCAACTTTTGGCCAGGCAGTTTGTCTTTGAGCCAGCCGATCCCCTCCATATTCGACTGACCGGCCAGTACCCACACATCCCCGACAAGTACATCCTTCGCCATCAGCGACTCTGACACGTCTTTCCCGCCATCAATGCACAGTTCAATATCATAAGGCCCCCCCACCGCCAACCCTTTAATAACCCCGGCAAACCTGCCGCGTCTGGCCATTCCCACCTTCCGGGCTTTCCATCCGCCCAGAGTCTTGCCACCGGCGCGGACGCGAGCCAACACCGTCCCACTCGCTCGACACCGTCCCGAAAATCGCGCATGACACTGGTTAAAACGGCCCCGCTGCAGAACCATGCCGGGAAACAAGCCTTCGTCGACAATCATTTTCCTAATCTCCCGATTGCGCCACGCGGCCGGATCGCACCGTCACATCCACCAGTCCGACCCGGGCGCCGATGACACCGACAGCGCGGGATTGAACATCACGGCAAAAGTTGCAGGAGTATCCATTCCCCACGCCTGAAAGGCAAGGCTGGCTTGTCGTGGAACGCTGACTGCTTTGCGCGGAACTACTTGCGGGACTGCTTGCCGATTCCGCCTGATCCGGTAGACTACTACCCCGCCGCGTTGATGCGGCGATTCGCCCCGGGGCGTAGCTCAGCTTGGTAGAGCGCCTGGTTTGGGACCAGGAGGTCGCAAGTTCGAATCTTGTCGCCCCGATTTTTCGGCCCGGATGGGCCGAAAAATAGAGCCGGAGAGCAGTGGACCAGTAGATCAGCAAAAGCGGGAATCACTTACAGACAACGATCGGAGGCAAGGCATGTTGCATGGGAAAATTCACACTGCTCATCCTGTCTATTACGTGCATGACCTCGTCGGTAGCCTCTCGTTCTACCGCGACAGGCTCGGTTTGGAGGTCGATTGGACGATGCCAGAACAGAAACTCGCCGAGGTCAGGCTCAACGGCAGAGCCGCTATCGTGCTCGCGAGAACGTGACCAAGGTTGCCGGGGCCTCAGCGCCCGTGTTCGTCCTCAACATCGACGATGTAGACGCAGCCTATGCCCGGCTGCAGGCACGCGGCGTGGCCTTCGAAAGCCAACCCGGCGACGAGTTTTATGGGCGGGCGGTCGACCTGCGCGATCCCGACGGGTATCGGCTGTGCCTGGTCAGCGCCCACCGTCGCGAGGACAATCGACCTTGTTGCACAGCAGGTGGACCAGAAAGTGGGTCATAAACTATTGATTTTGAACCAGGCACAAGTCATTTATTCTCTGGAAGGAAGGACACAATGGCTTATGCCCTCTTTTCTTCGCGCAGAACATACTCTCGGGTTGCTTCGTTGCTCTTCTTCACGCTCCCATTTCCTTCGGCGTCATGATTTTGACGCAATACCCATATCCAGCCTCGTCTCCGCCCGTCCTTTCGGTGTCATGAATTGTGAGGCAATGTGGTCCCTTTGAGGCCTCTCCAAAACCAATTGCTTCCCCCACGCACGCGCGGTACTGTCAATGCGCGATCTGGTTCTGTTTGCTTAAAATAAACAATTACCTCGGGAGACTTGACGTGAAATGCGGAATTATTTGGACTACGAGCATGTGGGCCACGGTCGCCTCTTCGTTGTTGCTCGCCGCTGTGGGGCTGTGCGGCGAACCGCCTGCGGCCACAGACCAGCACAGGAACAGCAATGGGAAAACGCTATCCCGTCCCTACTTCCTGCAGCCCAAGGACGTGGTGCTCTTCCTCGGCAACTCCATCACTGCCGGTGCCCAGCCGGAGATCAACTTCCTGATTGCAGACTTCAAGAAACAGTACCCCGAGCTGGCCGAGGGCGAGGGGCGGGTCACCTTTAACCTGTCCGGCCAGAATGGCGAGCAGGCGGCGGCCGGTGCCCGGCGGCTCAAGGACCTCATCGAGAAGATCAAGCCCACGGTCTGCGTGGTCGGCTATGGCACTTGCGAGGTGACCTTTAAGAACGAGAAGGACTACATCCCGGCCATGAAGGACATCATCAAGCAGCTTAGCGATGCCAAGGTGGCGGTGACCATCGTCTCGGCCCCGCCGCCCTCGCCGGCGAAATGGCCGCAGAAGTCCCCGTGGCCGGCCGAGCAGTTCGTCAAGGGCCTGCCGGAGGTGGTGGCTTTGGCCAGAAAGCTGGCCGAGGAGGAGGGGTTGCCCTTCGTGGACTCCTTCGCGGCGCTCGAGTCCGCCGCCGGCACTGACACTAAGGATCGCAAGGAACTGACCATCGACGGCATCCACCTCAACGCCGACGGTTACCGGGTCATGGCCGACGCTCTGCAGAAAGCATGGGGATTTGGCGGCACCTTGACCAAGTCGGGTTCTCCACGCCAGGATTCGAAACCTTGACGGTTCCGAAAACGCTTTCAGGGTGACGCGCCGCGACAAGTGCGACTACTTTCTACTCTCTGGGTGGCCTGGGCATCCAATGGGGCCGGCGTCGTTTAACAGAACACAACCGGCCCACGATAATCGCGGCAATGACCCCAGACACCGACGATTACACCATCCAGTACCGATGGGAATGGTTTAACCGTCGCGCATGGAGGCCATCTTTTCGTCAATGAAAGCGGCATCTGGAGTCGTGGGTGACACGATGCGTCTTCAAGTGGGATTGGCCCCGGATGGAAATTTTTCTCCGACGTGTTGGCTTCTGCGCCTTGCGCCACCAGTCCAACGACTCCTTGTAGGCGCTGTAGTCGGCCTTGTTCTGGCAGGGGATCGGGCAATAGTAGACCTTGCCGCGATGCTTCTTCTTCTAGAACCGGCGCGGAGGGAACCAGGTTAGTTCGTGCTGCGTCAACACGCCCCCCAGTCTACGGAAACGGTTTTAAAAGTCTGGAATGCGTGCGCGCGTCCGACGCTGGTCAACAGAGTCGGTGCCGCCGGCCGGACGGCGGTGAGGGTAATAAGGGATACGAAAAGGGATACAGACGCGGGGATACAAAAGAGCCCTTGCAACCACTGGGATTACAAGGGCTTAAGAGCGGGTGATGAGGGTCGAACTCACGACATTCACGTTGGCAACGTAACCCACCCCCGAAATTCGCGTAAAAACGAGGCTTTGTATCCCCGACCGGGTGGAAATCCGGGTAAAAAGGGATACGGGAAGGGATACGGATTGAACAGGCTACGTCGCTCATACCGTCTGGTGATTAACTATTCTTAGTCACCGGGCTCAGTGTGGTCAAGAACTGGGTTGCGATTACCCCCCTGTTCGGGCATCGAGGTGCAGGCCCGGTGTGCGCCACCGCTGTCTGCCACCCCGAGAGGCGGAGAGTTCTTCCCACCACAGTTGGCCGTCCGGTTGGTTGTTATTGCACAGACTTGGCAAAATCGGCGCCGAAGAGCCGGAGATGCTGCTTGAGACACTCCCGCACTGGCTCAGTGTTCTGAGGGAACCCAAAGTGAAGTTCTGGGCCAGGCACGAAGTCGATCCGGTATTCCTTGGCAGCCCGAAATAGTTCCATCGGATCACCCTCGGCACCGCTTGGGCGCAGCCACTCCTGAAGTTGGTCACAGAGGAACAGAAGCCATGCAAACGGGTGGTCTCGGTACTCCAAAACGCGGTCCCTAAAGGGAACAACGGTGCGTTTGGCATTGTGCAAATAGACTGCCGCGGCGGCGTCAACGCACTCAAGGTAGAAGAACTCCACCGCCGACGCCGTCTGCTCGCCTGCCACTCGGCGGGTATTGTCATCATGGACGAGGTCGGTTTTGGGCTCACGACCGTCTAGTTTTGTCCTTAGCTCAGCGTTCACCATACGAAGCATCAGAAGTGCGGAGAAGGCACCGTGCTCAACCCTGCCACTCGACAGATCTTCTTCGATCCAGGACAGCATGATCTTGGCTAGGACATCGGGCGCGTACTCGACGTGCAGCTTGTGGCTGATGTTGGCCGCAATCAACGCCATGGCATTATTGCTGAACATGGCATTGTTGAAGCGGGTTGCACATAGCGTCTGGAGCAATGGCATCGTGAGGAAGTCGCAGAGTTGGTTAATGTGTAACCCAAAGGACTTGGGACAGGGCGTAAAGGAGCACCCTAAGGCCCCCACCGTTCCCTTGATATACTCGTCTATCTGTTTTCCCGCCAGTTCAAGTGGGTACGCAGCGTCATGCAATGAGGCCACCAGCGCCCAGCGGCGGCGGAAGATAGCGTCAAGATCATCTATGCAGCCTGGTAATCTGCTGGCCACCGTATCCGTCATACCTGTCAAGGACCCAAAGATGTTGGCAATAGAATCGAGCGCGTCCTTCATCGGCTTTGCAGGCCCGCAGCAGTTCATTGCCTGCTCGAAGGCTTGGCTCGCAAGACCTGTCATTTGAATCACCGCAAGAGCTGGTTGGCACAAGACGCAAGGAGTTCCGATACTTAACAGCTTCGCATAATCTAGTTCGTACTTGTCCCCGAACTTTTTGCGGTTCTCATCGAGACTCTTTGCCGGATCGATGATCCGCGTATAACAAGCATACGGCATATCCCCTGGACCAAAAAACGCCTGAACGTCCCGGTAGTGGGTGTCTGCGATGACGGCTGCCAATGCCGGATCGGGCCGAATCATCTTCAAATAGAGGGCAACGCCAAGGAGATAGATGTGCGCGGAATGGATAACGTGATCGCGATGTCGAGGCAACAGAAACTTCATCGCCTGCTCGGCCGCACGGAGACGCTCGGACACCAGCTTTTTCCATGCTTCGGGGCACCCTACCCCCTGCGTCAATTCACCCAGTAGGTCTAGGGCTAATCTCACTTTCTTGTCAACATCAGCTTCCTCTGCCAGAAACCGCAGGGCTGCCGGCTTTTCGGTGAAGGCGGCGGGCGCGCTATCCCATGCTTCCCGCAACAAAGTATTTACACTTGGCATATGAACTCCTCTCAACGGGTCCGATATCCGGGACCGCCGGGTCCAGTTTCTTGACCGAATCCAAGTGGACCCCATCTTCAGAAGGGCGACGAGAAACACCCGATCATTCTTACCCGGAAATCACTTGCATGTCCAAGGTTCTAAGTCCCCCGAAAAACTTGCGGCTTTCGGAAACAACGAGTGACAGACACGACCACAAGGGCATGACGATGGCTGGAAATGAGTCTCGGGATGGCGCCTTATAGGGCCGGGATGTGGCCAGGGGCGCCCCAACTGCCTCTACTTCTTGCTGCTGGCTCGATCCACCCGCCCGACAAACTCCGCCGGGCTGATGCCCAACGCCGCGCAGAGCCGGAAGACTATATCGAGGGAGGGGTTTTTCACATCACGTTCAAGCATCGAAATATACGTGCGGTGCACGCCGGCCTTCTCTGCCAACACTTCCTGCGAGAGGCCCGCTTCCAGCCGGGCCTTCCTGATCTCTGTGCCAATCTTCATAAGCCCTTTATCGGCAAAAGTCGCCACTTAGACGACAGTATACAACGGGCCGAAGAAAATGCACTTGACTTTTGTAGACGATAGTATATTATACTTTCGTATACATGCAAGGAGCCTATATGACGCCTGCCAAAACAAACGACCAAGTCGCCCCGGCCGATCCGGCTGAGGTCGCCGGGGTGCTGGATGCCGCAACCCGAGACCTGTCTCTTCCCGAGCCAGAGAGTTTCGCCGTCAACGATGCAAGGCAAGCCAACTGGCTTGTCCGCAGAATCGTCGAGAGCCGCCAATACCGTGAGCATGTGCAGGAGTGGGCCGCGCAGGAACTGAAGCGTGCCGAAGCCGACGAGGCCAGGCTGATGTACATGTTTGGCTCCCAATTGCGTGCATGGGCGTCGGCGGAAATTGAGGGCCACGGCGGGCGACGGAAGAGTGTTGCCCTGCCGGCCGGCACGGTCGGTTTCCGAACGGCACCGGTGAAATTGATCGTGGACGACGAAAAGTCGGTAGTTGCCTGGGCAAAGACCCACCACCCTGAAATGGTTGTTGTCGTCGAACAGGTGGCCAAGAGCGCCCTGAATGATCTGCTGGCGCAGACGGGCGAGATTCCAGAGGCTGGCGTCCACATCGAGCCGGCCATGGAAAAGTTTTTCGTGAAATAGCTTATCCCCATACAAGGAGCACCAATGAGCCTCCTGACTCGCGTGAAGCTTGAAGAACAAGGGGCCGTGAGCCCAGACGACGGCAACTCGGCGTGGCGCTCCACGCTCCTGGAATTCGGCTGGGGCAGAACGGGCGTCGTCGCCGACATTCAGGTCGATGGGTATTCGGGCCAGGTGGCGGCACGCATCCTCCGAAACGACCTGGGGCTGAGCCCTAAACAGGCCGGCCTACTCACCATCAACCTGTATCGAATCTGCGGTACCGAGATGCGGGAGGCGGATTCTGATCTCGGCGATGCCGTGTGCGACCTCGAACCCCTCGTCCGCAAACTCTTCAATCGAACTCAAGCAGAAACGCTCCTCCGCAAATTTGGCACCGCCGCCGTGGCGGCGCGGGAGGCGGCGACCACCGAACCTACCACTGGGCAAGGACGAGGCCGCATAGGTCCCTACGAACCCATCCGGACAGACGGGAAAGACCGTAGCGCAGGCCAGGGCCACAAGGCGGTCCCGCCAAGCAAACCCACAAAGAAAGGACTCATGATGAACAACAAATCCAACAAGGCGCCAGATGATCCTCCGCGGCGGCCATACATGGCTCAGGACGTAAAGGTACTCAAGTGCATTGCCGCCAACGCAGACGACCCGGAGAAAGGCGAACCGATTGCTGTGGTCACCGTCAGGTTTGCCGGCGAGGCGGATAAGCCGCTCATCATCAAACTCCCCGATGCGCAACGGCTCGCCGGCGCGCTCATACGTGTCCTGGCAGAGTTCGCTGACCCCATGGGACAGAAAGTGGCGGAAAACCTCCCCGACGACTGGCCTGCTTTCCCGCCTGCTGCCGAAGGAGGAGGACCTTATCTTGATGTCAAGTCGGTCACGAAGGCATACCAGCGTCTTGGACTTGGGCAGCCCCAGCCCACCCAAAGTCCGCAGGCACACCCCCCGGTGCGGCCATCGCGGCGACCCCAGATGCCCCAGGCCCCTATCAGTGCTACAGAGGCATGGCGAATGACCCTGACGCTGCGAAACTGCCAAGATCATGAGACTTTTATGCGTTTCATTGGTGCGATCACCGACAGACCGCCACAACGGCGACCGCCGCGTCGAAAACGAGGTAAGTAGACCCCGCCGTAGCCTGGTCGTGGAAAACAGCCTTGGCGACAAGAATCCGGTTTTCTTGAAGGAGTTTCATGCCACCCTCCCGAATATTGAAGCGTCGAAGGCCGCAGCCGGTTCGCTACCAGCCGCAAAGAGCGACCGCCGAGGCCGAAGCCGGCCTTGTGCATGCACTGGACCTGCTGCTGGCAGAATGCGCAAGGGCGGAGGTCCAACAACGGAGGGTTTGCCATGAGTTACCGCAACAAGACAAAAGATGAAAAGGATCAGTACGCCGGTGCCGGCTATGTCACGCTGTCACGGGTCAGCGACTCGGCCGAGGAGCAGGACTCCGATGCGGCCCAACTGAAATACAACAAGCAGTGGGCAGATGAGCACCGGATGGTCTGGGTCCACGATTACGTGATGAACAATCTGTCGGGATCGCTGCCCGGCAATCGCAGTGACCTTCAAGACATCCTGAAACGGGCGGATGAGAAACATGACTTTCAGTACGTGCTTGCCCAACGGATCGACCGCATCACCCGTGGGGGCACCGATCACTTCTCATGGTTTGTCCATGAACTGCGTAAACGGGGAATCCGTGTTCTGCATCCCGGCGATGGGTTGCCAAGCAGTGGGCCATTCGTTGGAACACTTCGTGCCCTTACGGCCGACGCCGCCAAGGCCCAGGCGATGTCCATCAGCCAACGGAGCGCCCAAGGCAGCCAGTTTGCGCTGGAACTCCGCCATGTCTCCCCCCACAGCCACACGCCCTACGGCACCTACCGCCTCTATTGCCGGGATGAGAAGACCCCGCTGTTCGTCATCAAAGATATGCGGGATGGCCGGCAGCAAAAGCTGAGTTGGCCTGATTTGGGGCTCATCGACACGTACGGAGACATGGGTGGAAACGCCAAGGGGCATTACCGGAAGCAGAAGTCGGAATTGGTCTTCCTCGTGCCCGGCGAAGAGGAGGAACACCGGATCGTCATCCTCATCTTCCGCCTCCATTACATCGAGGGATACGCCGGCCGGCGAATCGCCGCCCTTTTGAATGAAAAGGGCATCCCGGCGCCGCGAGGCGGCACATGGTCTCCCCGGCAGGTAGAATCCATTTACGAAAACGAGGATTACACCGGCATCGCCTTTGCCAACCGCCACAAATCGGGCATCTATCACGCCCGGCAAAGCGGGCGCCCAATGGAATTGGAACTGGACGACCGCACGGCGACTACCGCCGTACGGGTGCGGCCGGAACTGCGGCCCAAGGAGGAGTGGTTCCAGACAACTGAACCGTATCTGATCAACTACCTTGATGACGACAAGCTCAGGCAGATCGCCATTGCGCAACAAGCCCGGAGTTGGGATCGCCGGCTGGACCCCACATGGGAACGGAAGAACAAGCCCAGCCGGCCGAAGAGCCCGTACCTGCTCAGTGGTCTGTTGACCGCCAAACAAGACGGCGAGGCATTGGTGGGGACCAGTAGCGGGAGGGCAGACCATCCGGTGCGCCTCTACCGTCACAAGCGGGCAGTGCGAGAATGCCGTGGCGGAAGCGTCTACAACCGGGTGCTCAACGCCGAGCCATTGGAGCGGGCCGTCCTGGCGGTTTTGCAGGAAATCTTGCTCGACTGGCCGGAACTGGAGCCCCGCCTGCTGGCGCATGTACGGCACCAGATCACGGCCGGCAGCCAGCAGGATGCGCAATTGCAGGCCAAGTGCCAGCAGCGCGCCAAAGTCCGTGAGCAACTGCTGCTGTATGTGCGGATGCTGACGCCCAAGACGAAAATCGAATTGGCACCGGAAATCTCCCGACTTGAGGCCGAACGAGACACCTTGGACGCCGAGATCGAAATGATCGAAAAGATGCAGACGGCGGCGCCTGTCGATCCCCAGGCCACCGTTGCCGCGGTCAAGCGGCGCTTGGAGCATCTGGCCGACTCGATCCGGTCGCTGCCGCCGAATGTGATCCAGCAGGTTCTGGCGGCTCTGACGGCCTCGTTGGTGGTGAACATGGAGACCAAGGAGGTAGATTTCGCCTTCCACCTGCCCTCGTGGGCCGTCTGGGCGCCGGAAGAAACGGATTTCATGCAATTGTGTCTGCGCACCAGTTCGGAGTCATCAACTGAGGCGCATACACATCCGGATAATGGGCTGTTTTTGCCGCTGGGGCACGGCAACTGCACTTATGCCTACCCCCGCCACCAAAGCGTGACCTGCCATTGCCGGCGGCAGGCACGGCGGGCGGCATGATGCCAGAGCCACTGGCCTCATGCATATAAGGTTGTGCGGCAAACCGAACAGACCCGTTCGTGTGCGGACTTGCGGGTCGTTATGTGTTTCTTTCCCTGCGTATCGTAGCAGGCGGGGCAGTAGAGGCCGCTCTCGTTTTGGAATTCGTAGCACCCCCATTTATGTGTGGGCCTTTGCGTATTCTTCGCGGTTGCGAGGGCTGCATTCGCTGCCTTTTGGGCCAGCAATTCCGCCTTGAGTGCCACCACCTGGGACTGGGCATCAACAAGTTGATTGCTCAAGTCAGCAATTGTGGACTTCAGCTCGACCTGCTCCATTTTTTTCGTGATCTCACGAAGTTTGGCCACGGTGGCAATTACGCTCTTGATGGTGTCCATGAGGTCCATGCCATTGCTCCTTCGGACTTCGGATCGTAATCCACAAGCCGCTACGGCACAATCACCACAGTCACCCCGGACTCCGCAACGCTCCGACCTGTGCCAAGTATCATCTGGTGGGACTGACCAGTGTGCCCACCAACGGCATGGTGATGTTGTTGCGCCCGGCTGAAGCAAGGAAAAGTCTGAAATGACCTCACCATCTCCAACAACTTTACGAAAGCTCTACCCGGTCACCGCCGTTCAGGATACGACCGATGACCAGGTAATCGTCAAGTACATGCACTTCTGGAAGTTCAGGGCCATGGTGCGCCTCTCATCGCTCTATTTCCGTCGCATTGATGGCTTCCGGGCAGACCCTGCCGAGGGATACATGCCAACCGAGATTTGGGGGATGACCGCCCCCGCACTACGGGACTGGTATGATCGATGCAAGGCCGAATTGTTTGTTTGCTGCTGGAACCTCGACGCCCATGAGACGCACGCCATGTGGCACGATTACGCCGGCGATTGCGGGGTACGCATCCAAACAACAGTGGGCGCCCTCCGGGAGGAACTGGGGCATCCAGCCTTTGTGTCTCCCGCCGTCTACTCGCCAGAGGAACTTGCTTGGGCCGAGCGGTGCCAAGCGGCGCTGGTAGACTGTGACGACCCTCCGCATGATGCGTTCACGACGGGCCTCGTCGATTATATCGACTTCATCAAAGTGCATACGCACAAGCTTATGAAACAAGGTCCGAGCAACGTCGCCCCGGCGTTCTGGAAACAAGGGCGGCACGCCGGCGACCACGAATACCGCGCGATATTGCGTACAGGCTCCGTCTCGGGCCGTACCACGAGATCGCCGGACCAGAAATCTGCTCACGTTCCCGTCCGGCTTGCTCGCCTTGTCCATGAAATCCGATATGCCCCGGCCACCGATAACATGACGCAGTGCCTGTCGCGGCTGCTCTCGCGCTATGGCTTTTCCCTCCCCTGCAAGCCAACGACCCTTATTTAGCAGGACGCTTGCACCGCAAAAAGTCAACGTGATCCTCTGCGCACGAGCAGGTAGAGCCCAACGGCAGCGGCGGCGCCACCGCTCGCCTCAGCTACCGGGAATTTCCCATTTATCGAGCCGGCTACGGTCAATCAGACGATCTTTCGACACACGGGCGCTGGACACGCGCAGTTGCTTTCCGGGGAGATACGTTACGCGTATTGCCTGCGCCTTCTGTGCTCTCGAAGCCGATGTATCGAGCAACTGAGCCATATCGTCCGGATTGAGGAGGCATATCTGCATGTGATTGGCCGTCACTTCGCCGGCGCCACAAACCAGGGCGGTGTACATCTTCGCGTCTTTGTGCAACTGCTCCAGATCACGCGGTGAAAACAGAAACTGCCAGCTTTTCTTGGATCGCTTATTCAAGTAGGGCTTCGCGCTGTGCTTGATGCACAATGACACTACATCGTTAATCCTGTAAATAGACCACGCCTCTCTTGGCCTTGTCTCAATCATCCGCAGAGCCACAGGCTGTGGATTCCGGACGAGTTTCGTCAAGACAATGCCATGAAGGACCTCGAATTGAGCAACGTTGGGCATGCGATTCTCCTCAAGTTAGATGATGCCGCAGAATAGGATGACGCCCACAATAGGTGCCACTTCCTCAAACCAGGTCAGTTTTCTCCAGCTCTGACAAATGTACTTAGCTCTCTCGGACCTCCCACGCCAAGGCGCCGACCATGGGCAGAACACGAGGCTCCAAGGCGGTTCGCTTGACGCCCAGTCGGGCCTGTCGCCTTCACGCCACCTACCGAAACTACCGCTGCGGTGGGCGTTGCTCAAGCAAATGAGTCATGACGCTGGTCATGAAGGGCTTGTCCGCCGTGGCCCCCGGCTCTATGCCAAAGCAAAACAGAAAGCCTTTCCCCACCTGCGCTTTGAGGCCAACAACTTCCTTCTTGTCATTGACCAACAGGGCCTCAAACTGCAGCCCTCGTTCCGGTTCCAATATGGACTGGTAAGATGAAAGGCCGTCGTACCCACCAAGTACCTCTTTCCCTGCCGAGGTGATGCGAACATCGCTGCCGCCGCCCCGCCGCCCAGAAACACCGCATTTCATGAACGCATACTCCCCGCCCCACTCGCCAAACTTAATGACGGTGCCTCCGCGCTCGATGAACTCTTTGACATTGATGCCCGATATCAAGTCACGGTGATCTCGATACGAATTCGTCCCGATTATGAGCACAGTCGTGTCTTCTGTGATCGCCTTGGGATTCAACTCCAACGGAACGTGCTGCGCCTGCATAATATCTCGGACCCATTTATCCTCATTAGCAATCTGTGGCGTCGGCCAGCAAAACATCGCCACCTTCATCTTCATATACCCGCCACCATACTCTCCCGCCTCTTTGATCCTGCTCTCCACCCGTGTCTTAGCCAAGCCACTCAATTTGGGCAAGGCTTCCTGATAGAGTTTGGCAGCGTGCTGTTGAACAGTATCCTTTGCGATACCTGTCAGTTTCGAGGCGGCGTTCCACCAACCATCGCCGAGCGCAGCCTCTTCATCGGCTCCCGCCACGCCGGCAGCCTCGTTAGCTGCCAACGCCTTAAGTGTAGCGTCGCTGCCCAGCGCCAGCATGGGCAAGCCATGCTCCCAATCCCCCTTGATGAAGCACCGGAACGTGCCCACCTTCAGGTTGGCCTCGGAATCATCTGGCTTGTCTGCAAGGACAACAAGAGACTTCTTAACCTGTACATACGCACCTTCAGCCTCTTGCACCTGTTGGGACTTCATCTCAGCAGCCTTTTTCGCACCCGCATCATTCATGAGTCGGGCTGTGCCCAGCGCAGCCGCCGCCATCGATCTGGCAATGTCATAACGGTCGGCAGCCATGGCTTTGTCGGCAGCGAGGCCAGCGCCAGACACCAATTCCTGCCGTTGCGCCGGTGACTGAGCGCTCTTGGCTGTTGAGGTAACTGCTTCAGCCAGCATTTTCAAGGCGTCGATATCAAATACGTTGTCCAGTTCAGCAATGGCGGCATCGGCAAGCTTGAAAGTGCCGCTATCCACGGCAAGGTCCCTGGCCTTGGACAGCAGGGCGAAGCGGCCGGCGGCGCCCTTTTCATCCTTGCTCGCATCGATCAACTTCTGGGCAAGAGCCAACTTCTGCTCGGGCGTTTTGGCGGCGCTTATGTCGGCCTTGTAGGCGTCGGCGACCAGTTTGGTGGCATCGGTCAGGGCTGCGCCTGCCGGCGGCGAAACTCGGCTCCCGGCCCCCGCGTCGGCAAGCGTGCGTATCGCGACGATCCAGACGGCCATAAGAATCAGCGCACGGCGCATGAGACGTTCCTTTACCTTGCCAAATAGTCCAGCGCCTCCGACTGGACCGGACTCAATCCTTGCGAAACAGACGGATCGCATACCATCGAGCACCGGACTCTTTTTCTGGAATCGACAGCACTTGCTCGTCCTTGTCGTTGCGCATGGTGACGGGACTACGCCGCTCGATGCCTTTCGCACCTCTCTCTTTGCCCACAGCTACGACTTGGAAATCGAAATTCAGTCTTCCAATGGGAAGTGCCAACACCTCGGTTTGATCCAAGCCATGCTCCTTCGGCTTTCCCCACACTGGGTGCCATGCCGTCCCGTTGACATACGTGGGATAGTCCTGTCCACCGGCCTTGCCGACTTTGTCAAAACCACCCAGTTCTTTCCAGTAGACGCCATTCGGGGTGATGTGTAATTCCGCCTCGTCATCCACAAACGCCTCAATGGTGAAATCGCTTATCTTGTCGTGACCCCGCCGTATTTCCGACAGTCTAGCTTCTACCCTAGTCTTGGCTAGGCCGCCGAGATTCAGCACGGCTTGGGAATACCAGGAGGCAGCCCTCAATTTCATCTGCTCGCCTGGGCGCCCCGTGGTTCGTTGGGCAACATCCCACCAAGCATCTCCGATAGAAACCTGCCCGTCTGCCTCGGATGCTCCACGGATGTCGTTGTCAGCCAGTCGTTTCAGCGTTTCGTCGTTTCCCAAAGCCAACATTGGCAAACCCTTCTCCCAATCTCCCTTGAAGAAACACCGAAACCGTCCTACTTTGAAGTTGGCATCCGCATCATCAGGTTTATCGGCAAGGAGGGGCAGGATTTTCTTGATCTGGTCATAAGCGACTTCGGTTTCTTGCACCCCCTGTGATTTAGCGGTGGCAACATCCAACGTCCCTACATCGTTCGCTAGCCTGGCCGTGCTCAGCGCGACGCGGGCCAGCGACTTGGCGGTCTCGTAGCGATCAGCGGCCATAGCTTTGTCGGCAATCCTAAGGGCGCCCGTCACCAATTCCCGTCGCTGCGCTGGCGATTGGGCATTGCTCGCCGCTGCGGCGACTTTGTCCGTCAGCAACTTCATCGCGTCGATCTCAAACACGTTGTCGATTTCATCGATGGCAGCGGTAACAGGCTTGATGTTGCCGCTATCCACGGCAAGGTCTGTGGCCTTGGAGAGCAGAGCAAAGCGCCCGGCGGCCCCCTTCTCATCCTTGCTCGCATCAATCAACTTCTGCGCCAGAGCCGACTTCTCATCTGGTGTCTTGGCGCCCAGGAGATCGGCCTTGTAAGCGTCGGCGACCAGCTTGCTGGCATCGGTCAGCGCTGCGCCGGCCGGCGGCGCGACCTTGTCGGCTGCAACGGCGGACGCGGCAAAGGCCCAGATCATGGTGACCATCAATATGTATCGCATAAACCTTCCAATATCACTTCCCCGGTTTTGCCGTTTCAACTTCGGCATGCAACGCCTCAAGTACCTTCCTGACCTCTTGGGCTTCTGCTCTTCCGCCGTCACTGGAAAGAAATGCTTGGAGGCGTTGACCAACAAGTTGTCTCGCGCCCCACATAGCTGACTCATACTGATCGCTGACCTCCTGAAACTTCTTGGCGAACTCTTCGTTTATCTTCGCCCTCGTCGCCATCTCCTGCCGTTGGATATCCTCGATACCTGTGGCTTTAATGGCAGCCATGTTGACGCTTTCGCCACGCTCCAGTGCTTTGCGGGCGTCAATCAGCGCCATCGCTTCCGCCACCTTACCCGCCCCGGCGGCAGCTTTAGCCAATTGGCCCAGCGCCTTAGCGGTCGCTGGCCCCGTCGCCCGTAAGGCGTCCTGAAGCTGCCCTTGAAGCCCATCGATTTGTTTTTCCGTGTCGGCGACCACTCTGGCCAACGGCTCGTCGGCGCTGCCCCATGCCTTGAGTTGCTTTTCGCCCAGGATGGTCAGGACCGACGGCCTGCTAATCGACGGATTCGTTGTCGCACGCTTGGCCTCACGCTCGGAGTACAGATAAACATTCTCGGCAAGCTGGAATGACAGCGGACTGGTGTCCGGCTGATTCGCCTGCCAGTCCCTGGTAAGGTCATAGTCGCAGTGCAGCGCCAGCACCCGCGATCCGTCGCTGATGATCTCTATGGGAATTTGACCCTTCAGCTTGGCGCCGATGGATTGGATGGGGTGGTCGGGGGACATCGGCATGAGGACAGACCACGGGAAAAGTTCCTTGTAGGTATTTCGAATCCCCTTGCGGAAAGCCTCCCCGTTGCCCTCGGTCACGCTGAAAATGATGCCGCCTTGCTGCACGAATGTCCGCAGGCGATCAAGCTGCGCTTCGGTGAAGCCGGGGTCCTGATGACCGGTGATGAAAAGAATCTTCGAATCACCGAAGTCCTGTACCGGGTCGGCGAAGCTGACGACTTCGAGCCGGAACTTTCGCTCAAGTTCGTGCCCCAGCCACAGGTAGAAATTGGGAAGAGCATGCGGTCGATTATCCCACCCTTCACCCCATTTCAAATGGACGACGGGAAATGCCCGCTGACCCCGAGCCAGGAACATCAGAGCATAAGCCGTCCATACCTGGTCGGTCCCCGTATTTGCGCCCGGCAACCAGTGGGACCGCCAAGCACCGTTCGCGGTGGCGCCCCAACTGCCGTCGGGCTTCTGCATGGGCAAGAGGATACGAACGCCGGCGTCATACCAGTCAACGCCGCCGAACCGCTTTCGCCCGCTGGCAAGCGAGGCTCGTTGAATGCCGAACAGGTGATAGTACATGTAGTAGCCGGTATTGGCAGCTTGAAGCGACGCAGGGAAATTGCGGTCCAGATAATCCATGCCACGATCAATACTTGCGTTAATTGGTGGCGGGCGTACCCCAACTGGGACGAAGGTGGGGCCGTAAAGCGTATCGAAGCAGACGTAGAGGGAAGCGACGCCAGCTTCCGCCATGCTGATCGTGCTCGCATTGTCCGGGGGGAAATACCCCCAACCGCCATCAGGATTCTGACGCTTCATCCAGAAGTCAAGCACCTGTTCCCAGTACTTCTTCTCAATATCAATATGCCCCAATTTCCCTGCCCAGGCGGCATATAAACCAAACTGGCCGTTGGAGTTGTCGCGGCCAGGAGCGGGCGTGCCCGTGCAAACGTAGTCGTATCCGCCGTCCGCCGTGGAGGCGACGAGACGTTCCACGTCCCGGCGAAGGGCATTTTCGTACCGATTGCCGCTTGTGTTGTTGGCCAGCAACCACGCCTGCGTACGGAAACCCAAGGTGTAGGTACTGTTGCCTCCAGGCCGATAGGCCGGATCGGTAACAGCTTTCTCAAGCCAGTCCAGTGCCTTCTTGAGCTTTGGGTCATCTGGCTTAACACCGGATTCGAGTAACGCGTAGCAGGCCATGGAAGTGGTCGCCAGCGGATGCTTACCGCCCACCCAGTCCACATTAGTATCCCAGTTGCCGGCCGGGTCTTGCTGGCTCCACAGGAACTTAACCCCCTTTTCAATCGCTTCCGGCACACTCACGGCCGCCGGCGCTGTCGGCGGCGCCGGCGGCGGAACGCTGAAGAGGTCGCCCGCAAGGACTGCTGGCGCCAGCACAAGCATGAGGATACCAATACGCAAGACTTTTGCCATGATCTGCACCGAGAGACTGGCGGGCTCAGCGTCGAACCGCATTCGACGCCGAACACATGAATTATCGCTAGATGTGCACGGCCCAGCAAGGCCATTTCCCAAGATACTTAAAGATGCGCAATCAAGCCCTGACTTACCAGAACGTGCCCCAGTTTCTGATTGCGGCCCGCAACTAGGCCGGACTGACGCGGCGACAGCTTGCGGCGTACATACGGCAAACGCGGGGTGATTCTCCCGCACAACATCGAGGACCATGAGGGTGCCGGCAATCACCCTCGAACACCTAGAGTTTGCGGGCAAAATCATGGTCATTTTCGACGGGGCGCTTCGACAAACCCGTACTGCTTGCCCAGCCACTTCACGGCGGCATCAAAGCGGTGCTGCGCCGGGACGACATAGAACTTTTCGGCAACCGTCTTGGCCGTTTCGGCGAGGAAGAACTGGGCGTACCGGCCAAATTCCTTGTGCTCTCCCAACTTCGTGCTGGAGAGTTTCCGAAGCCGCTTGAGGGTAGGCGCATCGGTGAGCCCAACCGCCTTGGTCCACAGGTTGTACTGGTCGGCAATGTTATCGGTGTTCGCCCCGCCGTGGTCAGCGTTTTTGGAGAGGGTCGTGGCCCGGAGCGGCGTGCCGGCCGGCGTGGTGAGAACTCGGTCACTTTTCAGGTTGCGGTAGCGCTTGAGCAGGTCGAGGGTCACCGGCCACAAGGTGTAGGTGACTGTGGGCACTTTCGCCTCTGTCTTCCTCTGCTTCTTGGATCGTTTCCGCGTAATCGTCCCGGCTTCATAATCCACCTGGGTGTGCAGCAGGTCGGCCACATCCTTCTGGGTCATCCCGCAGTTGGCCATCAGGAGCAGGTAAAGCTTGAGGGGATAGAAGTCGTCCCATTGCTCCGGCGCATCGCCGATCATCTTCACGACGGCGGCAAAGTCGGGAAGCACGATCTTCTGGGCCGATGCGCTGATCTGCATCTCCTTGGAGTCAAGGTTCCGGGGAATCTCGATGGCCCCAAGCTCCCAGCATCGCCGAATGAACTGCCGCGCCACCTGCATGCGGTCCCGTGCCGTGTACTCCGTGATCGTGCCGGCCTCGATCCCGCGAAGCTGCTGCTGGTAATAATCGTGGAGGATGACGGTCCAGTTGACGGCGCCCACGGGCTTGGCGGCACCGACAAATTCCACGAGTTGATTGGTGTACGTCCGCAAATTCAGGAAACGCCCGTTCGATTTCTGCTTGCTGACCGCCTGGCCCCGTTTGAACGACAGGAAGCGGTCGGCAAAAGCCCGGACGGTTTCCGCCGGGTCCACCTGATGGGCCTTTTGAGCCCGGACAATGGCAACAGCGTCCTTGGCTTCCTTCCACTCCTCAAAAGCCGGCGGGCGCGGCATCCCTTCCGTGGCATTCTCGAACGTCATCTTTTCGAGGGCGCGACCGGCGGCCACGCGGATACCCGTCTTGAGCCGCTCCACCGAACAGTCCAGTTCCTGCTGCTTCTGGCGCCACCAGTCCAACGACTCCTTGTAGGCGCTGTAGTCGGCCTTGTTCTGGCAGGGGATCGGGCAGTAGTAGACCTTGCCGCGATGCTTCTTCTTCCAGCACCGGCGTGGAGGGAACCAGGTTAGTTCGTGCTGCGTCAACACGCCCCCCAGTCTACGGAAAACCGTTTTAAAAGTCTGGAATGCGTGCGCACGTGGGCCGCTGGCCGGCGGAGTCGGCGCCGCCGGCCAGCCGGCGGCGAGGGTAAAAATGAGGGTAAAAAGGGATACGAAAAGGGATACGGAGGCGGGGATACAAAGAAGCCCTTGTAACCACGGGGATTACAAGGGCTTAAGAGCGGGTGATGAGGGTCGAACTCACGACATTCACGTTGGCAACGTGACGCTCTACCACTGAGCTACACCCGCGATTCGATTTTCCGTCTATCCGGCTCTCCCCGGACGAACGAGGAAAATATTATCTGTCTTCGCCCAACATTGCAAGCCCTCAGGCAGCTGCACTCCAGAGGGTCCGCAAATTGGCTTAATTCAACAGATAACCCACTCGCCACTCGTCACTCGCCACTAATCCCTAATTAAGTTATTCTCCTTGCCGCAGCGCGACCTTGAATGTTGTCGCTGCGGTAAGGAGCAATAGTGAACGTCTACAAGTCCTATCGCGTGCTCATCGGCCTGGAAATCCACATCCAGTTGGCCACCAAGAGCAAAATGTTCACCGGCGCCGCCAATGGGTTCGGCGGTTCGCCCAATTCCCAGGTGGACGCCCAAGTGCTTGGGCTGCCTGGCACCCTGCCGGTCATGAACAAACTGGCCGTCGATTACGCAATCAAAGTTGGCTTGGCCCTGGGTTGCCAGATTGCCCGCCATACCAAGTGGGACCGCAAGAGTTATTACTATCCCGACCTGCCCAAAAACTACCAGATCAGCCAATACGACCTGCCGATTTGTTCCAACGGCGTCTTTGTTATTAGCGACGAGAACGGCCAGAAACGCACCATTCGCATCCGCCGAGCCCACCTCGAGGAGGACGCCGGCAAACTTCTCCACGAAGCCCCCGGTGGCTATCCCATAGATCACACCATCGTCGACCTCAACCGGGCCGGCACTCCTCTGCTGGAAATCGTCACCGAGCCCGATCTGGCCACGCCCGCCCAGGTCGCCATCTTTGCCCAGCAACTCCAGGAACTTGTCCGCTATCTGGGCGTCAGCGCCGCCCAGATGCAGATGGGCCACATGCGTTTCGAGCCTAACGTCAACATACACATAACCGACGCCCAAGGCACCCTGCACAAGACGGCGATCACCGAAATCAAGAACCTCAACAGCTTCAACGCCCTGCATCGCGCTAGCGCCTGCGAGATCCAGCGTCAGCTTGCCGCCTGGGAAGAAACCGGCACCCTGGGCAAAAAGAGCACCTATGGCTGGGACGATGCCACCGGCACTACCTTCCATCAGCGCGACAAGGAAGAGGCCAACGACTATCGCTATTTCCCCGATCCTGATCTGATGCCCGTCGAAGTGAATGATGCCTGGCTCGCCCGCCTGCAAGCCGAGATCGGCGAACTTCCGTCCGCCCGGCGCCAACGCTATGTCAATACCCTGGGCCTTAGCGACCAAGACGCGGCCTTCCTGGCATCGGACCGCGCCACCGGAGATCTTTTCGAATCGGCCCTGACCGCCGGCGCCGAAACCCGCCGTGCCACCAGCCTCATGGAAACTCTGCGGGAAATGGCCAACGAACACGCCGTATCCCCGGCGGCTTTGGGCATTACCGGCTCCCGTCTGGCCCAGGTTGCGGCTTTGGTAGCGCAAAACCGCATCGCCGCCGGCAAGGAGACCGCCAAATCCATCCTCACCATGCTGGCCCGGCAGGATATCTCCGCCGAGGCCGCGGCCACGCAATTGGGCCTGCTTCAAGTCAGCGATACCGGAGCCATCGACTCCGCCATCGACACCCT
>Ga0316227_1001047_pt1 | contig 32552 bp, 21 predicted proteins | sample TBH18019metaG_FD_206012 | JGI IMG/M metagenome (GOLD analysis project Ga0316227, IMG submission 206012) | Freshwater microbial communities from Trout Bog Lake, Wisconsin, USA - TBH18019 | ecosystem: Environmental > Aquatic > Freshwater > Lake > Hypolimnion/Profundal zone | place: USA: Wisconsin... | reverse complement strand
GCACACCCCCTGCCCCAAGTGTCCCTTCCTGGCTGTCTGCCGTTTTGAGCCCGCCGTCCATAACAACTACCGGTTCCTCCAACCTTTGTGCCGCCAGGACGTTCTGGAGAAGGTTGTGCAGGAGGCATCCGCCGACAATCCTAAAGGACCACCCTGCGATGGCCGCTGAACCCGGCACAAAATGGACCGAGGCGCAACTGGCGGGCATACAAACCACTGGCTGCAATCTCTTGTTGTCCGCGGCTGCCGGCTCCGGCAAGACCGCGGTGCTGGCCGAACGCTGCGCCTATCTGGTCTGCGACGCCCCCGATCCCTGCGGCGTCGATGAATTGCTGGTTGTCACCTACACCGAAGCCGCCGCCGCAGAAATGAAGTCACGCATCGAACAGGCCCTGCGCAAACGCCTGGACAATCTGCCCGACCCGCAACCCGGTGACACCGCAACCACTGCGGTTGGCGGGCAGGCCCGTCTCCATCGCCAACTAGCCCTCGTCGAACGCGCCCAGGTCAGCACCCTCCACGGCTTCTGCGCCCGTCTGCTACGTCAGCATTTCCACCTGCTGGGGCTTGATCCATCCTTCGCCATCCTCGACGCCGGCGATGCCACGCTACTCCGTAACGAAACCGTCCGCGACCTTTTTCTCCAACGTTATGAAACCGACGACCACGGTCATTTCCGGGATTTTGTCGACGGTTACGGCGACGGCAACGACGCTTACCTCCAGAAAACCGTGGTCCGCGCCCATGATCTGCTGCGCAGCCTTGTCGATAGTCAACAATGGCTCGACACTGCCTTGGCCAACATCATCGAAGCCGGCGCTTGCCCTCTGAACGCATCGGCTTTAGGAGACCAGTTTCTGGCCGAAGTTGCCGAACGCCTCGAACGCCTTATCCAACGCTGCTTGGATGGCATCCGCCTGCTGTTGGGCATGACCGGCTTTGACAAGTACTCCCAGCAGTTTGGCGAACTTCTGATCACCGCCCGCTCCTGGCGCAAGGTCCTCGACGAGGGCGGCCTCGATGCCCTGGCCGCAGCCGTCGCCGCCTTCACACTGCCTCGCAAACCCAACATCAGGGACAACGTGCCCGGCAAAGAGATCGCGGTGGCGGCGTTGGATGCGGTGCGCGACTCAATGAAGGCCGGGAACGGGGCGGCGCGCGGCTCGGTGCTGGAATTGGCCCGCTTCTCCGAAGCCCAATGGCGCCAAGGCATGCGCATGATCCGCCAGCCCACTCAGATTTTTCTTGATCTGGTCAGCGACTTTGGCCAAGCTTACCGCGACGCCAAGGACAAGTCACGCGGCCTGGATTTTGCCGACCTGGAAATCTATGCCCTGCGCCTGCTGCGCGCCGGCGACAGGGATGCCTCCCCATCCGCCGTCGCCTTCCTCTGCCAGAGCCGCTACCGCCATGTCTTGGTGGATGAATACCAGGACATCAACGAGGTCCAGGATGCCATCCTCAGCCTCGTCAGCCGCGCAACCCCCGCCGCCAACCTCTTTTGCGTCGGCGACGTCAAGCAGAGCATCTACCGCTTCCGCCTGGCCGAGCCCCGCAGATTTCTTGCCCGCTACGACCAGTTCAAGGCTCTCGTTCCTGCCGGAACCACAGCGCCCGGCAAAGTCATCGACCTCCAGAGCAACTTCCGCAGCCGCGCCCCCCTGCTGGAAGTGATCAATGGGGTCTTCCGCCGCCTCATGACGCGTCAGGGGACCGAAATCGAGTACGATGTTTCCCACGAATTGCGGCCCGGTCTGGCCTACCCGCCGGCGGCGCAATCTTTCATCGGGGCCCCCGTCGAACTGCACCTGCTTTCCAATGACGCCGGCGATCATGTCGCTGATTCTGAAGACGCTGATGACCCACCCGATGGCTCGCCCGGCTCCGACGCCGCCGAACTCGACCGCACCCAGCGCGAGGCATTGTTCGTCGCCCGCCGCATCTGCGATCTGGTCAACGGACCCTCCCCCATGCACGTCATGGAGAAAGGCCCCGACGGATGCCTGGTCCCCCGCCCGATCCGTTTTCGCGACATTGTCATTCTCCTGCGCTCGATGCACCAGAAGGCCGACCAGTTCGCCGACATCCTACGCAAGCAGGAAGTGCCCGTTCACCGCGAGAGCCGCACCGGCTTCTTCCGTTCCACAGAAATCCAGGACATCCTTTCTCTGCTGCGCATTCTCGATAATCCCCAGCAGGATATTCACCTCGCCGCCGTCCTTCGCAGCCCGCTTGGCCGGCTTACCGATTGCGAAAATAGCCTGGCCCGCGTCGTTCTGGCCTACCCACCGGCCGGCGGTTCAACCGAGCCACTGCCATTCCACCGAGCCGTTGTCCGCTATGGCGCCGAGCACGATGACGAACTGGCCGCCCACTTGCGCCAGTTCCTGCAAAAGCTGGAACGCTGGCGTCAGCAATCGCGCCAGCGCCCCCTGGCCGAAACCATCTGGACCATCTACGCCCAGACCGGTTACCTGGCCTTCGTCAGCGGCCTGCCCAACGGCCAGCAGCGCACCGCCAACCTGATGAGTCTCCACGAACGTGCCCGCCAGTTCGGCTCCTTCTCCCGCCAGGGCCTGTATCGTTTCCTTAAGTTTATGGAAACCCTGGCCGATGAATCCGATCTCGGCCAGCCTTCGGTGCTAAGCGAGGCCGACGACGTCGTCCGCATCATGAGCATCCATCGCGCAAAGGGCCTTGAATTCCCGGTGGTGATCCTTCCCGACCTGGGCAAGCGGTTCAACCTGGAGGACTGCAGCGGCCGTATTCTCGTTGACCGCGCCCGCCACGTGGGGTTGGTTGTCGCCGATTTAAAAAAACGCGCCCGCTACCTATCGATGGCCTCATTCCTGGTCCGCGATCAACTCCTGCGCCAGAGCCTGGCCGAGGAACTGCGCGTCCTGTACGTAGCCATGACCAGAGCCAAGGAACACCTGATACTAGTTGGCACCTGCAAGCAGGCAAGGCTCGAAGGATGGTCCCGGCAGTACGCCGGAATGCCCGGTCCACTGCCGACGGATCAGGTACTGTCCGCAACCATGATGCTCGACTGGATCGGCCCTGTCTGTGCCGCCGCTGGCGCGGGCTCGTTTGCAATTACCTTCCATTCCTCTGAGGCCATACAGTCATGGAAACAGTTCCCGATGGTCGACGATGCAGCCCGGCGCCGCGCCCAACTTGCCGTGTTCCAACCGCTGGATCCACCTCCGCCTGCCAATCCTCTGGCGCAGCGGATCATCACCGCCCTTACCACAAAATATGCGTACGCCCGCTTTGTAACGCTTCCCGCCAGCCAGTCCGTGAGCGTCTGGACCAAACACAACCCGCGGATCTCTACTCTACCCACCTCAGGCACGATCCCCGACGTTCCCCCAAGCATTCAATCGGTTGCCGCGGAAGCCGCGCTCCCACTGCCTCGCTTCCTGTTGGAAAGCGAATGTCTATCTGCGGCCGAGATCGGCACCGCCACACACCTGGTACTGGAGCACCTTGATTTCGCCCGTCCCTGCAGCGGCCCCGACCTCGATGACCAGATCGCCGGCATGCTGCAACGCCATCTATTCAATTCCCAGCAGGCCGCCGCCGTTAACCGTCAAGCCATCGCCTGGCTGATGGCTGAAGAACTCGGCATGCTCATCAAGCAACATGCCGCCGAGGTTATCCGCGAACTGCCCTTCAACCTGGCCGTCTCCAGCGCCCTTGCGCCTCCTGCCTCCGACCTTCAAGCTCATGATCTTGACCAGATCATGATTCGCGGCCGTATTGACCTGCTGATTCCCCGGAACGGCGCCTTTCTCGTGGTCGATTACAAGACAGACCGCGTCCCCCAGGTCATGCTCGATGCCCGCGCCGAATTCTACGATGGCCAGGTGCAGTTCTATCGCCGTGCCGTGAAACAGATCACCGGTCATGACGTCGTCGGTGTCTACCTGGTCTTCCTGGCCGCCCGGCAAATCCGCAAGCGGTGACGTCAAGGCCTGCCTCGCGTATAATCGCGCCATTGCGGGCCGGACTGCCGATTCGCCTATTTTATGATACAGACGCACCGGAACGTGATTTTGTTTTATGTCTGAGCAGGGAATGCCATCTCCGAATCCGCCGTCAACACCGCCGGCCCACGCGCCCATCCGCCTCGTGGCCCTGGACCTTGACGGTACGCTCCTCAACGATGCCAAAGAGGTGAGTCAGCGTACCCTGGAGGCGCTGGCCGGTCTGTCGCAGCGCGGGGTTAAGGTGGTGATCGCCACCGCCCGACCTCCCCGCAGCGTCCGGCACATCTACCAACAACTCCGACTCGACACCCTGCAGATCAACTACAACGGCGCTCTCATCTGGGATCCCCTGGCCAAAACGGCCTTTTTCCATCGACCCATTCCCGCGGATGTGGTACGCAATATTATCGCCTCCGCCCGCGAAGCCTACAGCGACGTGCAGGTCACCTGCGAGGTTCTCGACCGCTGGTACACCGACTTCTTCGACCCCCGTTACATCACCGAAACCGGCCGGCTCTTCCGCCCCGACGTCATTGCCCCCATTGATAAGTTCCTGACCGAACCCATCACCAAACTGCTACTGCTGAGCAATCCCCTTATCCTCGACGCCCTCGTCCCGGCACTAGGCCAGGCCTATGAGCGGGAAGTATCCCTGGTGCGCACCGAGCCCAACCTCATCCAGATTATGGAGCGCCAGGTCAGCAAGGCCCGCGCCCTGATGATGGTGGCCAGGTTTTACGAAGTCCCCATGAACCAGGTAATGGCCATCGGCGACGCCCCCAATGACGTCGGCATGCTCCAATCCTCCGGCGTCGCCATCGCCGTCGACAATGCCCATCCCCGCGTCAAGGAAGTAGCCCATTGGGTCGCCCCATCCAACAACGATCATGGCGTCCAGGCGGCCCTGGAGCGTTATGGGCTGGTATGATGACGTTGCCAATTACGTAATTTGCAACCGCCTCCTGCGGGGGCGGCTTCTTAATCTTAAGCAGGGAATTCCGCGTCGAGAGTTCGCCAATCCGTCCAAAAACTGTAGAATGCCCCAATGGCGACTCTTCCCTATCTAACCACCGACTTTCCCGGCATTGGCGGAACTCTCAAGCAGCGACCCGAAGATTTCTTCGTCCAGGAGTTGCCTCTTTACGAACCCACCGGCGAAGGCGAACACGTATATTGCGAAATTCAGAAGGTCGGCATGACCACCTTCGATGCCGTGGATCATCTGGCCAAGGCCCTGAACATATCCCCTCGCGCCATCGGCTACGCCGGCATGAAGGACGCACGGGCGGTTACCAGACAGTTGTTTTCCCTTCAGGGAACTACCGAAGCGGCAGTCACGGCCCTTAAGCTGCCCAACATGAACGTGCAATGGGCGGCGCGGCACGGCAACAAACTTCGCATGGGACACCTCGCCGCCAACCGCTTCGCAATCAAGATCCGCGATGTTCAACCAACCGACGTAGTCAAACTCGACGGACTGGTACGCGTGCTGACGGCCCGCGGTATGCCTAACTATTTCGGGGAACAGCGTTTCGGTCGCCGTGGCAACAACGATCTTCTCGGCGCCGCCATGCTGCGTGGCGACAATATTGGCATACTCAAGCTCCTGCTGGGCTCGCACGACCCGGCCATTGATACCAAGGACGTCTTGGCCGCCCGCAAGGCATTTGAGGCCCGCGACAACCGTCTGGCCATGAGGAAATTTCCCCGCCACAATGGCATGGAGCGCCGCGTCCTGGCCAGACTGATGAAATCCTCACGCCCCGCCTCCGCCGTCCATGCCATTGACAACCGTCTCGGACGTCTGTGGATTTCCGCACTTCAGTCCAGGCTTTTTAATGACGTGCTTGCCCGACGCATCGCCGCCATCGACAGTCTCCAGGACGGTGACTTCGCCTACAAGCATGACAACGGTGCCTGTTTCCACGTCACCAGCGCCGCCATCGAGCAGCCTCGCTGCGACGCCTTTGAGATCAGTCCCACCGGACCTCTCCTCGGCTATCGCATGACCCTGCCCGATGGCGAACCTCTGCGCATCGAGCAGGAAGTCTTTGCCGCCTCTGGTCTTACCCCGGGTCAATTCCGTCACGAAGGCCGCATCCGCGTCAAAGGCGCCCGCCGTCCCCTGCGCGTCAAGCCCGCCGATGTCCAAATTGAAGGCGGCGTCGATCAGCACGGCGTCTTCGTCAGCGTTGCCTTTACCCTGCCCGCCGGCTCCTTCGCCACCGCCTTCCTGCGTGAGATCATGAAGAGTGATATTGCCCCAACCGATGCTGAAATGCCCGATGACGACAGCGTCCCGCCCGAAGATGAGCCGTAACGGCCGGGCTGGCAAGAGTTCAGACGGTATACTCTCCAGTGGCGCCTTCCGGGTTCGCCGTTCATCGATTCACTGCTCCATCCGATTCGCATAGTCTTCTATCCTGCGCCTCTTTGTTTCCTGCCACTGGACACTATTGTTTATTTTTCCTATTTTCCTCTGGACATCGCCAATCCAAACAGTATACTAACTCTCTAACGAATGCAGTTGCCTGTGACCGCTAAGCGCAGGGTAGGCTTCATCGTGATCGCTTCCCTGCTTTCTAAACCCATTTTACTGCATTCAGGAGGCTTTATGCCAAGTTTCAATAAGGTGTTGTTGATGGGCAATCTCACCCGCGACCCGCAGGTGAAAAGCCTGTCCAACGAGCAGGCCGTGGCCAATTTCGGCATGGCTTGCAACCGCAAGTACCGCAGCGCCAGCGGCGAGGACCGCGAGGAAGTAACCTTCGTGGAATGCGTCGCCTTCGGCCGCCAGGCCGAGGTGCTCGCCCAGTACTGCCGTAAAGGCCGGCCGCTCATGCTCGAGGGCCATCTCAAGTTCGATGCCTGGGAAGACAAGGAAGGCGTCAAGCACAACCGCCTCTGCGTGGTTGTCGAGAGCTTCCAATTCGTAGGCGGCCGCGACGGCTCGCCCAATTCTCAGGACGGCAGCGCCCTCAGCGAACAAGGCGATAAGCGGCAGGAGCCCCCTTCCGTCCAGGCCCAGCGCCCCGCCAGACCCGCCGCCCAGTCTATCGCTCGTCAACAGCGGCCCCAGCCCACCGGCGGCATGGCACGCTAGGCTTTGTTTGTTCCCGCAGGCGGCCGATTTACTGTCCGCCTGCGGGAACATTCTTTGTTTGCCGTATCTATTCCATTGCGTATGGGCCATTCACTTCCAGGCTCTGCCTGAAGCCTCCCCCACGGGCCATAGCGCCCGTAAATTGCCGCACTGCGTCCCTCTTATCCCTCATCACGTACGCGGGAAAGATGGTTGAACGAAAGGCAATGGCTACTTTGCTGGCAGTGCCGGCATCGCATACAATGCACGGGATGCCGCTGCCCGAATTCCGCACGCTTCTGACGACACTCATATCCAGTCTATTTTTACTGCTTACCGCGTGCGACACCTCCCAGCCATCGGGCGCTTCCAAGGTTGGCTCTTTTGTCGATTCGCAGGCGGCGCCAACCTCCGCCAACACCACGCAAGCAAGTCGAGCACCCGCGGCTCAAGATACGCACCAACGGTTTCCGCCGCGACAGTCCAGTAATGCCGCCGGACCATCCCCACAACCTACAACTGCCCCGCTTGGCGAGGTCGCCGCCGAAACCAGAGAGATTGTTTACTATCTGGCATCGGACGAACTGGAAGGCCGAGGCCTTGGCTCTCATGGCCTGGAGTTGGCGGGAAATTTCGTTGCCGCCCGTTTTAACGAAATGGGACTCCATCCGTTGCCTGGACAGAAGGACTACTTTCAGCCCTTCGATCTGACCTGGGCCGATGGCATAGCCGCCGACACCACCCTGGGCAGCGGCGCCGTCACCTACCAACTTGACAGCGATTACAGTGTTCTAAGCTTTTCGGCGGAAAAAGCCTTCGATGCGCCGCTTGTCTTTGTCGGCTACGGAATCACCAGTCCGGATCATGACTACGACGATTATTCCGGCATCAACGTCAAAGGCAAGGTGGTTCTGGCGATGCGGTTTGAGCCGGTGGACCCCAAAGGCAAATCCCGCCTCGGCGACAATAACTACTCGATCAATGCCAGCCTGGAGACCAAGGCCCGTACCGCCGCCGACCACGGCGCTGTCGCTCTGATCCTCATGAACCCTCCACGCCGTCTCGGCTCTGCCGCCTTGCTTCCTTTTGCCCGCATGTTTAAGGGATCGGCGGCCGCGCTTCCCGTCCTGCACATCAGCAACGCCGTAGCCCATGACCTGCTAGGTCGCGGCGGCATCGCCGATCCCTTGGCCGTCGCCGACTCCATGGACAATAATTTCCATAGTAATTCCCAGCCCTTGCCGCAAGTGAACATTGGCGGAAAGGTGGCCCTGCACCGCATCACGCATACCATCCGCAACGTGATAGGTTATCTGCCTGGCTCGGGACCGCATGCGGACGAATTCGTGGTGGTCGGAGCGCATTACGATCATCTGGGCCGCGGCGGCTATGGAAGCCTGCTGCCGATGTCTCACGAAATCCACAGCGGCGCTGATGACGATGCCTCCGGCGCCGCCGCCATGTTGGAGATTGCCAGGACTCTGGCCGGCGAATCCCCAACCCGTCCCCCGAAGCGATCTGTGGTCTTTATGGCCTTCACCGGCGAGGAAGAAGGCTTGGTGGGATCGCGGCAGTTCGTCGAACATCCTCTGGTGACCCTGAACAAAATCGTCGCCATGCTCAACCTGGACATGGTTGGCCGAGTGCGGAACAACACCCTGTTTGTCGGCGGCGGTGGAACCGCTCGCTGTTTTGATGGCATGCTCAGGGACGCGGCGGCCGGTTCGCCTCTTCGCCTGTCTGACATGGGACGCGGCGGCCTGGGTCCAAGCGACCACATGTCATTTGCCCAGAAAAAGATACCGGTGATCTTTCTTTTCAGTGGCTTTCACGCCGATTACCATCGCCCTACCGACAAACCAGATAAGATCAATTTCCCCGGTCTTGTCGACACCATTGCAGTCGCCACGCGGTTGGTTGACGAAATGACGACCATGCCTCACGAACAATATGTTTCCGCGGCCGATGCCTCCTCAATGTCCCTGGGGACCGCGCCGGGAACCACCCGTGTCATGCTGGGCATCATACCAAACTCCGTGGCCAGCGTGACGGCGGGTGTCAGCATCGGTGGCCTCGTGCCCTTGTCCCCTGCCGCCGTAGCCGGCCTTCAGGAGGGCGATATCATCACGCGCCTGGGCCCCAAGCAATTGGAGAATATCCAGGATATGACGGAAGTCCTGCGCGATGCGCAACCCGGCGATAAGATTGTCATTACCTTCCTTCGCGCCGGAGCCGAGCTGAAAGCAACCGTCACGTTGGCGGAAAAACGTTGAGCGGGAAAGGAACCGGCGCGAATATGCCCACAATTGGCATCATCATCGTAGACCACGGATCACGGCGGAAAGAAAGCAATCGTCTTCTGGAACAGGTTGCTGACGCTTTTGCCCGCCGCTTTCGCCGACGCTATCACATCGTTGAGCCAGCGCACATGGAAATATCCGAACCGACCATCGCCACTGCATATGCCAAAGCCGTACAGCGCGGGGCGACCAGGATTATCGTATGCCCATATTTCCTAGGCCCCGGCAAACACTGGACACATGATATTCCACGCCTGACCGCTGCCTCCGCCGCCATTTTCCCGCAAACCAGCTTCCGTATCACACCCACTCTCGGACTGGATGACCTCATTCTCGATCTGCTTGACAAACGCGTCCGGCAGCGCCGTCGTCATGAACGCTGAAATCGAACTACCATCGGGCGCGGCACAGCCCTCCGCGGGCTTCCGACGCTGCCTGCCGTCTCGCTGGCCTTTATGGCTGGCGCTTATGCTGTTTACGCTGTTGACGGCGCTACTGGCTGCGATTTCCCTTGGCCGTTGCGATGGTCATCTGATCTATGCCCTCGATGATGCCTACATCCACATGGCCATCGGGCGCAATGTGGCTTTGCACGGCGTCTGGGGCGCAACGTCCCGGCACTTCGGCTCATCGAGCTCATCACTTCTCTGGACGTCGCTTATAGCACTGGCCGACTGGCTTGTCGGTGTGTGCAATGCGACGCCACTGGCGCTGGACGCCGTATTTGCGATTGCGGCCCTCGCCTGGAGCTATCGTGAGGGACGGCGTCGCCGTCTGCCACCTGCGGTGAACGCCGTGATGCTCGTGGTTCTGGTCGCCTCATGCCCTCTGGCCACGCTGGTGCTCAGCGGCATGGAACACACCCTGCAGATATTTGTTGACCTGGTATTTTTTTTCCTCGCCTGCCGGGTTGCGGACATGACTTCATCGCCTGACGACACACACGCTTGGCGGAAACCACGCGCTTTGGCGATGACCATTTTGGCAGCCGCCGTGGTTATGGTGCGATTCGAGGGATTGTTTCTGGTTGCCGCCGTGTGTCTCGTGCTCGCTTGGCGCCGACGCTGGGCGCTGTCCCTGGCTCTGTGCCTGGCGGCGTGGCTGCCCGTGGCAGCGTATGGATTCTGGTCCACTCGTCACGGCGGACTTTGGCTGCCAAACTCCGTCCTCATTAAAGCTAACTCACTCTCGTTCCACACGCCCGGTGGGGTATTCTTGGCCTTGGGCGGCAGAGCCTTAATGCAATTGCTAACCCACGGACCGGCAACGCTTTACGTACTAGCTGCATCGATTCTTCTGGGCTTGGGATGGTTTTTTGACCGCGCTCACACGCATAAAGGCCGTACGTTCCTGTTCGTGGCGATAATCACCTCCTTGCTGCATTTCCAGTTCGCGGAAATCGGCTGGCTATTCCGCTACGAAGCATACCTTGTTTGGATGCTGGTCGTCGCTTTCTTTCTGGCCGCCGATGATTGGTTCGGCAGCAGGCGTTGCCTCTCACGTGCGCCGCGCTTTCAACTCACTGCTCTGATACTGGCCGCCGCACTGCTAGCCATCGGCATTGGTTATCGTTGTGCCCGCAGTGTCCGACTGACGCTCAAAGCGGCCCCGAGTATCTATCGCCAGCAATACCAGATGGGACGTTTTCTGGCCCGCTACTACGATGGCCAGAGTATCGCCGCACACGACATCGGGGCCATCAGCTATCAAACCAGGGACATTGATTTGCTTGACATAATGGGCCTGGACACCACCGAAGTAACGCGCCGGAAACTTGCCCGCCTGACAACCGGCCCTTGGCTTGCAGAGCTCGCGCGACAGCATGGTGTCAAAATTGTCATGGTTTACGATAGCTGGCTGGACAAGTACGCCGGCCATCCCCCCGGCTGGATCAAAGTCGCCTCCTGGACCATCGCCGACATCGGCATCTGTGGCGACAATACTGTCTGTTTCTACGTAACCGACCCCGGCGCAGCCTCCTCGCTGCAAATCCACCTCCACGAGTTCTCAGCCCAGCTTCCCGACGGCATGAGCGTAACCGACGAAAACGCCACCGCGCATCGTTGAATGGTGTAAAAGCCAACGGGGAATGTTGCCCTGTAACCTGCGCCAATAATGGCATCCGGTTTATTGGGCCAAGGCCGCCGAATCGATCGCCGGAATGTCAGCCAGGCCAACGCCGCCGTCCACCAGGCGATGGGCTAGCGCCTCTGCCGCCTCTGGTTCGCCATGCACAACGTGCGCCTGCGTGCCGGCCTTCAGGGTCGGACCCAGGAATCGCAACAGTTCGGCGCCGTCCGCATGTGCGCTTAATCCATGAATCGTGCGAATCTGGCACTTCACATTGTACCATCGGTCCAGGATGCGCACGCGATTATCATGGTTCTGCAATCGTCGGCCCAGGGTTTGCGGTGGAATCCAGCCTACGAAGATCACCATGTCATCGGGATTCTCCACGCTTCGCACCAAATGATGCAGTATGCGCCCGAATTCGCACGCCGGGCTTGAGGCGATAATCACGCACGGACCAGTCTGGCTGTTTATCTGCTTGCTCTGCGCCATCGTTGTTGCAAAAGTAATCCGGCTCAGGCCGAAAAGGTCTTTACTCCCGATCAGCGACCTGGTTTCCTCGTCGTAACAATCGGCGAACTGGCTGTGAACCCGGCTGACTTCCACGCCCATTGGGCTGTCCACAAAGACAGGAATCTCGGGAATCAATCCTTCCTTGATGAATTTCTCCATGTACCACAATACCGTCTGGGTGCGCCCGACGGCGAATGACGGTATGAGCAGTCGACTGCGCCTCCGCATGCAGAACTTCACCGCATCCAGGAACTGCGGCCCGACTGCGCTCATGGGACCGTGCGCCACGTTGCCGTAGGTGCTTTCGGTGATGATCTGGTCCACCGGTCCGGCCAGAGTCTGCGGATCGCGGAGAATCGGCGTGTCGTAACGCCCTATATCCCCGGTGAACAACAGCGTTCGCCGCCTCACTCCGTCGGCGGCGTTTTCGATCCACTCCAGCACAATGTATGCCGAACCAAGGATGTGCCCCGCATCGAAGAACGTGAATGACACTCCCTTGCCCAGTTCCGTTCGTTGTCCGTAGGCGACGCGGCGCATCAGTTTAACCACCGCAGCCACATCCGTCCCTTTATACAATGGATCCACTTTCGCATCGCCGGCGGAGCGGGATCGTTTGTTCAGATAATAGGCATTTTCCTCCTGTATCTGCGCCGCATCCGCCATGACGATTCCTGCCACCTCCGCAGTGGCCGCCGTGCAATAGATTGGTCCCTTGTAACCGGCCCGCGCCGCCACCGGCAGTTTGCCGCAATGGTCCAGATGCCCGTGCGACAGAAGGATCGCATCCACCGCGGTGATATCCGGAGGCACCTGTCGATTAATCCGGTTGGCCTCGTCCCGCGACCCCTGGTACAAGCCCATGTCTAGAATGATTCGCAGCCCGTTGACTTCCAACAGATGACACGATCCCGTCACCGTCCGATCCGCGCCGCAAAATTGGATTCGCATGCGCACAAGAGTATCGACGTGCGTGCCGGCAGGCAAATGGGCCGGCGACCGCCGCCAGGGCGTGTGGCCTTTATTTGGCAAAGACGGTTTCCGCCTCTTCTCCCTCGCCCCCAGATTGCCTCGTATAGCCGTATTAGTATCGGTAGTTCTCGCCCTTGAATGGGCCGTTGACGGGGACGCCGATGTAGTCGGCCTGGACCTTGTTGAGTCTGGTGAGCCTGACGCCGAGTTTGTCCAGGTGGAGACGGGCCACTTTCTCATCGAGGTGCTTGGGAAGCACGTAAACCTGTCGCTGGTACTTCCCGACGTTCTGGGCCAACTCGATCTGGGCCAGGGTCTGGTTGGTGAAACTGTTGGACATCACGAAGCTCGGATGGCCCGTGGCACAACCGAGGTTCAGCAGACGCCCTTCGGCCAGGATCAACACACTGTGGCCATCAGAAAAAGTCCACATGTCGTACTGCGGTTTGATGTTGGTCCGGACAATGCCCTTGAACTTCTTCAAGCCGGCCATGTCGATCTCATTGTCGAAATGCCCGATGTTGCCCACGATGGCCTTGTCTTTCATTTTGGACATGTGGGCGGCGGTGATGACGTTCTGGTTGCCGGTGGCCGTAATGTATATGTCGGCATACGCCAGCGTGTCTTCCACCGTCAGAACCTGAAACCCTTCCATCGACGCCTGCAGGGCGCAAATCGGGTCAATCTCGGTCACAATCACCCGGGCCCCCTGGCCCTTGAGCGAAGCGCAGCAGCCCTTGCCCACATCCCCGTAGCCGCAAACGACCGCAACCTTGCCGCTTATCATCACATCGCTGGCACGCATCAGTCCGTCCACCAGGCTGTGTCGGCAGCCGTACAGGTTGTCGAACTTGCTCTTGGTTACGCTGTCATTGACGTTGATCGCCGGAAAAAGTAGCGTACCGTTTCTTTGCATTTCGTAGAGTCTATGTACGCCGGTGGTGGTCTCCTCGCTCACACCTCGCATCTCGGCGGCGACGCGGGTCCATCGTCCCGGCTCGCTCTTGAGGAGTTTGCCCAGCAAAGCCAGGATCACCTTGAATTCCTCATTGTCTGTGGTGGCGGGGCTGGGAACTTTACCGGCCTTCTCAAACTCCACGCCCTTGTGGATCAAAAGCGTGGCATCGCCGCCATCGTCAACGATCTGGTTGGGGCCGCGACCGCCCCCGAAATCCAGGGCCCGTTCCGTGCACCACCAGTATTCATCCAGGCTCTCGCCCTTCCAAGCAAAGACGCTCACGCCTGCTGGGCGATTGACGGTGCCGTCGGGACCGACAGCCACGGCTGCGGCGGCGTGGTCCTGGGTTGAGAAAATATTGCAGGAACACCAGCGAACCTGAGCGCCCAGAGCCCGCAGCGTCTCGATCAATACCGCCGTCTGAATGGTCATGTGAAGGCTGCCCATGATCCGCAGCCCCTTGAGCGGTTGGCTGGCGGCGTACTCGGCGCGGACCGACATCAGGCCCGGCATCTCCTGCTCGGCAAGCATTATTTCCTTGCGGCCCCATTCAGCCAGTGACAGATCCCGCACCTTGAATTCCAAAGTTCCCGCAGCCTGGGACTTACCGGCAGACTTGCGAACACTGGTCAAACGCTGGCTCATTCGTGACTCCTTATTGATTCACTCTGATGTTTCAGTGGTGAAATTGCATACATCGGAGCGTTTGTCAAGCATGGCTTGCACGTCCCAACGACCCTCTATGCGCGCGCCGTGACGTATTCAATCTGCTTGACGGCCGGAACCAGTCCGGCTTCGGCCCCTTTCCTCAGAAGCATATCGATGGCTTCGCGTCCGCGTCTGCCGTAGTCGAGGGTCCAGTGGTTTACGTACATGCCGACGAAACGGTCGGCCAGATCGTGGTTGAGGTCGCGACCGAACTGCAGGGCATACTGAACCGCCTCCGGCCGATGGTCCAGGCTGTACTGGATCGACGCCTTGAGAATATCCGTCACTTCCTGACAAACCTCTGTTCCAAGGTCTTTACGGATGCAGTTGCCGCCCAGGGGCAGTGGAACACCGGTGCTCTGGAGCCACCAAATGCCCAAGTCCTCCACCAGGTGCAGGCCTTGCTGCCGGTAAGTTAGCTGCCCTTCGTGAATTATAAGGCCGGCATCGGCCTTGCCGGCGCGGACGAAGGCCGGGATATCATCGAAATGGACGACCTGGACACGGAACGCCCCAGGGGACTTGCCCAGGCGTAGTTGCAGGGCCAGAAAGGCCGTGGTCAACTCCCCGGGAATTGCGATCGTCTTGCCGCACAGCTCCGCCGGATCCATCGGGCGGGTGGCAATTACCATCGGACCGTAGCCATCACCCATGCTGGCACCGCAACTGGTCAGGGCATAGCGATCGGCGACGTAAGGATACGCGTGCATGGAAATAGCGGTGATCTCCAACTCTCCCTTCAACGCCCGCTGATTCAGGGTTTGGATATCCTGAAGGATATGCTCAAAACGATAGCGACCGGTGGCAATCTTGCCTTTGGCCAGGCCGTAGAACATGAAAGCATCATCGGGATCGGGGGAATGGCCAAGGCGTAAGAGCAAGTCACTCATGCGGTTCAACTCCACGGGTTTATTGACGCACACTATACAATCATCCATAGGGCGTCGGAAGACTTGGACAACGGAAAATAGCCTCTTCCGCCAATCACCCCTTCGGCAAACCTATGACGATCCGGGAAGCCGAGAAGCATTAACATTCCGGCCACAAATAGGAACGGAGACATTTCAGCGGCGGAGTCACCGCGTGACATGGTTCTGGTGATGGCACGCTTAGGCAAATCAAATTGGTCTAGGCCAATCAAAGACTCACGACCCTGCTTGCCGATGTGGGCAAATCACCTATCATTTTCAACCCCGGGGCGGATTTCGAAAAATCAGCCGTTTTGGTATCCTGACTGTGTCAACCGTGTTGTATGGTCGTCCACGTAGTGTTGTGAGTAGTGCGTCCTTCATGCAGGAGTCCACATGAGTCAGGCCGTCGTGAACGTGAAGAGCATCCAGGCGCCAGTTTCCGCCACGGCTGGTATTCAGGAAGCTATTGCCGCCCTGCCGCCGGAGGGTGGGACGGTTTACCTACCGCCGGGACAATACGCCCTGCGTCGCTCCGTCGAACTGCCCTCCAACATCCGCCTGCGCGGCGAAGGCTGCGCCACCGTCCTCACCAGGCCAGCAGCCGTCGAAGAAGTCAGAGTTACCCAGCCCACGGACGGAGCACGCACCACCCTCTACACCGTTCATGCCGATGGGCTGTGTCCCGGCGACCAGATCTATCTCCGCGACGATCTCAGCGGAGGCTGGCACGCCACCCATGCCATCATTAACCGCATCGCCAGCGATCACCTGGAACTGGAAATTCTTCGCGGCGAGGCCCAGCATGAATTCAGCCCCGATCGTCAGGCACGCATCAGCAATTGGTTCCCTTGCTTCTGGCTGCGCGGAGTCCGCGATGTGACCATCGAAAACATGGTTATCGACGGCGGCATCACAACCCATAGTGTGCGTAAATGCGACTTCGTGGTTGCCGCCGTACATGCCCACAAATCCGCGAATATACGCATCCGCGACCTGAGCATTCGTAACTGGCCGGGCGACGGCATCGGCCTCCAAGGCGGATCGGGGGGGTGGGTTACGGGATGCCTGGTTGAAAACTGTGCCGGCCACGGCTACCACCCCGGCACAGGCATCACCCAAAGCACCTGGACAGACAACATGGCGCAGCGAAATACCCGCGATGGCTTCTTTTTCTGCCTGCGCGTCACGCACTCAACGGTGCGCGGCAACATCCTCGTGGGCAATGGCGGTCACGGGATTGGCGGTCTGAGCGATCCCGATCAATACAATACCGTCATCGGCAACGTCTGCGCCGACAACGGTATGCACGGCATCGACGCCGACAAGGCCATCGGTAACACCATCCAGGGAAATATCTGCCGCAACAACTCTCGCAGCGTTGCCGGCAGATTCGCCGGCATCTACCTGGCCGGTCACCGCAATAACATCGTCACCGGAAATGTCTGCGTGGACGACCAACCCTTACCCACGCAATTACAGCCTCTGGCCGATCTTCAGCCCGCCGGAGCGAATATAATACGCGATAATCTTTGCCTGCCCGATTAATATAGCTTATTCAGTCTCAGGCGGCGAAGACGAGTCCGCAAATTCTTCCATGCCCCATCGTTTCCCTTGTAACAGCAACACCGTTACCTTGTGCTCAGCCTGCAAATCCGAGCCCACTCCTTCATTGCCCGTTACCTGCGGCTTTGACATTCATTTTCGCAAAAGAATACTGCATGACATGCCCAGCGCGCAGCGTCGTGACGGCCAACTCCGACCAGACATTGTTGCCCGGCAGAAAGACCGAGGGACTCTTGGAGGAGGGAAACCCTTCGGCAAATGACTCCGCGGCTTTCTCCATGTACGCCTTGTTATTCTCTTTCATCCCGACGTAGGCATACAGATCCGCCATGAAAAACACTGCCGCGTAGTAGCTATTTCTGTTCTTGGTGTCTGCCCCTTCCTTGAGGAGTTGGTAGACCGTCGCGTCCCCCGTGAGGCGATGCAGTTCGCAGAACACAGCGATAGCGTGGCAATAGTCCTGGTCTTCCTTCTGGTAGTCCTGCGACCGGAACTGGTCATTGGGATCGTGGAGCAGTGGCCCCAGGGCCTTCCACTTGGGCACAACGTTGGCAGTGAAGAGATTCATGGCTGCGGCCAGCCACTTCTTGTCCGAGGTGAGCTTGTACATGGTGCAGAATACGCTAATCCCGCAACTGTTGGCATGCATATTGCTTCCGAAGGCCTTGGGTTGGGCAGTCAAAACGCTCTCGGCATCGCATACGCAGCACTCCAATGCCTTGGTTTCTCCGGTGAGCATGTAGTAGAGGGCCGCCCCGGTAATCCAGTTACGTCCATAATCGGGCCGATCATTAAGCTGGCCGCCATGCCACAGCAAGAAGCCGCCGGTCTTCTGGAGACGGCCGACGACGCTGGTCATATCGCGATCCGACCAAAGTTGGTCTATTTCAATCCTGTGTTCCGCCATCTGGATGGCTAGCTTCAGAAAATTCAGGTCGCCGGTGCGCATGCCATCAAGCAGCAGCACATAGGGCCAATCGCCCGCCATACCCGATTGACGCCCTCCGACGAGCATGTCACCTAAGTCCATCCAGCCATAGGCGAAGGCCGCATGGCCTGATTCCCGAGACTTCCACAGGCTGGTTTCGTTGGCAGGATCGACCGCGTTCTGGGCCATACGGCCCCAGGCCCTTAGTTTCCGGTCGCACTCTGCGTTGCCGGTCTTGACGTCCGGGGCACCAAACAAGCCCGGCGCCGCCTCGGTGGCGCCACTGTACTCTCCGCGAGTTCTGCCTGCCCGACGATGGCCCTGGCCTAGGTGAAGACTGCACACTTCTGCGTTTCCGGGAGAGGTTCGTTACAATCGTGACCCGCTTAATCATTCAATCACCAGCCTTCGAGCGGACATGCCATCATTGAAACTCAGAGTTCCCTGCACGCAACGACCAGACCTCGCTCTGATGGCTGTCTATTTACTTCGCCCGCGAGGCAAACACAACAAGGGCATTCCTGAGCGGATGACCACCCGCCTGCGTTCCACCGCACCATCTGATAACGCTCAAAAGCAGGATAACAATCGTACGCGTCCCGCTCATGTCATGGGCGATGGCAACCTTGAACCACCCGCCGTTTCCTGCCAGATTGGTCGCCTTGTGTTTGCTGTGCTCAGGTGTCGCGGTATACTGCGCCCATGGATGCCAGGAGACGGTCCCCGGACATAGCGGAGGCGGCAAAATGCGGTATCGAACCTGGCTAAGACCTGCCCCATACCGTGGCAACAGTTTTTTCGAAACCCAGCAGAATGGATATCCCCTGCTTTTTCCAAATTTCCCCGATGCGGTCAAATTTTCTGTCAGCGGCAAATCACCAAGGAGTACGTACGATGTGTACATGCGATGAGGCCAATCGTTTGTTTCGAGTAACGTCTGCAAAAAGGCTGCTCCACCAGCGTCTGGGTGTACTCATCGTCGGCTTTATGATCCTGGGTTGGGCGTGTGCCAATGCGGCTGAACCGGCGGCACTTCCAGACACACTCAAGGCTGCACCGGTCAACACATGGGTGAAAATGTTCGACATGAACACGGGAGCCCGGGAACAACCGATTTTTGTATATGCTGGCAAGGCAGGCAAATTCGTGCTCGCCTCGGGCATTCAGCATGAGTTTGGCCAGGGGGCGGATGCTGTTAAGCCTCGTCATTACGACACGGAGGAACTGGACCTGTCGCTGGGCAAGTGGATCAACGCCTATCCGCCGGGCATGGAAAAAGGTCGTCCGGAATCCGGTCCGCTCGACGATGAGTATGCCAAGCAACGTTCACAACATAGCTACCTTGGTGGCAGTATCGTCCCATTCTATAGTGGCACAGATAGAGGATCGCCGTTCTATAAGGATGGCGATGCGCTTCGACTCGGCGCCGGCGGCCAGTGGCTCGATTCCAAGAGCTATGGCGAGTATTGCTACGCACCCACAGGTGGCAAAGGCGGCACGGTCTACGCCTACATGTGGGATAAAACCATCGCCTACGATGTGGCGGCCCACACATGGAAAGATATGGAAGCCAAGCCACGTGAAAAGTGCCGCGTCTGGGGCTCGCTGTGCTACGATCCGGTCAACAATGAACTACTGCATGCCGGCGGCGATGGCGGCACGGCTGACATTAGTACCTGGGTTTACAGTCTTGAAAAGAACGAGTGGCGCAAGTTGGAGTGCGGTTCCGCCAAGATCAAGGAACTCTTCGCGAAATCACGCGACCTCTGCTGGCAGGCCAAGACATTGGTGGGTCGCTGCGCGAGCCGTCATGGCATAGCCGAAACTGCTGTCGAGGCCAAGGTAGATTTGTCTGGTGAGGCTGCGAAGTTGGCTACGGCCACGAAAACCTTTGCCGATGAAGTTGCGGCATCCGGCCTTTCCGGCAGCGAGAAAACAGCCGCGGAGATGGCAGTGAAACGTCTTAACGCTGCGATTGTCGCTGCGAAAGCGGCCGGGCCGACACTGGCCAATCCAATCACGCCGGAGAAAATCGCGGCGGCGCGTGCAGTTCGTGAAATTATCGAGCAGGTGGAAGACGCGCTTTCGCCAGAACCTCCCGGGCGGGCTCATTCCCAGATTGCATGCGACACCGTGAACAACACAATGGTTTTGTTCGGCGGCGATGGACTGGATCGCGTTCTGTCCGACACATGGATTTACGATTGCAAGACGCGCACCTGGGAACAGTGCTTCCCAGCCAAGTCGCCAGCGCCGCGTGCGGGACACATCATGGGATGGCTGCCCGGCGCCAAGAGGATCGTCATGGCGGGCGGTTACAGCAAAGTGCCGCTGGCGCAGGATATCTGGACGTACGATGTCAGCCTCAATGAATGGAAGCCTTTGCTCAATATGCCACTTGTGGGACGAATAAGCCCCAATGCTCCGTATCTATTGGACCGGGACTATAAGGAATATCAGATTGGTTCCGTTGCGGAAGGCGACATGCTTGTTTGCGTTCAAGTGCTCCCCTATCACGCGCAAAGCATTTGGGCATGCAAGGTGGATCCGGCCAAGCCTGCGGAAGGCTCTGAAGCCGCGCTGACAGTGGCGCCAGGCTCATATGTTTTCAACACCCTGGAACCGGCCACATGGGAAAAAGTCGCGCAGCCCGATCCTGCGACGACGAAACAAGTGTTGCATGAAATGCCGGTCAATCAGTGGACCACCCTCAAGTTCCCCAAGTACGCACCTGGTGCGAACAATCGCTGGGGCACCACCACCTATGACACTGACCGCCATCAGTTCCTCTTCTGGGGCGGTGGTCACGGCACCAGCCGCGATGATGACGTGTCGCATTTCAGTGTGCTTGGAGGATTTTGGAGTATTGGCTATGCAACGGATGAGCCGATCGAACGCGTCTATGCTAGCCAACCTACGCCGTTAAGTTTCCGTGACCGCTGTCATGTGCCTGTGCATGCCTACCGGGCTTACATGTACGATCAAACCGCCGGCAAAATGTTTTATTTGGACCGCGCTTATGATCCGCTGGTGCGTGAATGGATTCCGACTCCGTTTCCGGGCCTGGAACATCTGGGCGTCATGCACAGCCAGATGAAAGCGACGCCGGCTGGCGTGGTCTGTTTTTCAACCAAGGGCCTCTTTCGCTTTGATGCCAAAGCCGGCACATTTAACAAATTGCCCTGGACCGGCCCCATGCCTAATAGCGTCGATTGCAGTTGGTGCGACGGCCCCTGCATGACCTACGATTCTAAACGCGATTGCTTGTGGATCGCCCAGAAAGAGGCGATGTACAAATACGACTTCGCCACTGGCGTCAGCGAAGTGATCACACCGGTCAAGTCCAACCGGCCAACAGGCGCGGATTGGCTGATCAACATCGAAAGCGCCTATCTGCCGGACGCTGATTTGATTCTGGCTATGAAACTCGCTAAACGCGCCGACGGGAAAGTCGTCAATTACGCATGGAATCCGCAAGACAATAAGTTCTACTGGGTGGAACTCAAGTACGTCGACAACGGCAAGGCCGTGGAATTCACGGACAACCCCTTCAGCTGGCAAGAGGCGATGGCCTACGATCCCGAGTTGAAAATCGTGTTCCTCAATAACTGCAGCGCCTACAAGGTCTGGGCCCTGAAATTCGACCGCAAGACCGCAAAACTCACAGAAATCGCGGAATAGCTAGGAGAACCATGAATTCTATATTTGTGCATCCAGCAACCATTATTCTTGGCGTAATGTGGGTTCTTGTCGCCGGAACATGCGGCTGGTCGGCGGAAACGCCGGCGGCAGCGCCCAATCAATGGGTCAAGACGGCGGCGGCTGGCAAAACGGGCAACCGTCTGGGTGCGTCGCTGGTCTGGCAGGCGGACAAAAAACGCGTGCTGCTGTTGGGCGGTGAACTCGAAGGGCTCGGCGCCTATGTGCAGGCCTTTGATCCGGTGACCGGTGCGTGGAGCGATCTGCCTGGTAAAAATCCCGGCGGACGTTTTCCAACCTGCAATGCCGCGTATGATGCCGCGTCGAAAACCATCTACTTCCTGCATGGCGATGCCAACAGCATTCCCTTGCGAGAAAATGACGTCACGCTCATGGCGTACGATGCCGAGACCAACGGCTGGCGGAACGTGCCCACGGATCCGCAGATGAAAAAGATGGCATACATGATGATTGTCTTTGATCCCGAGGTGAAACAGCTCGTCGTGATTGGTGCGGATCAGGACACAGGCAACCTCGGTTGGATGAAAGTCATGGCCTACGACGTCGCCAGCGGGCAATGGAGCCGCGTGGATTGCGGCACAGAGGCGGATCGCCAGGCGCACGAAACGCGTCAACTGGCGTTGCAGGCCATTCGCGATCTCGTCGGACGCACGCGAAATGCGTGGTACAAGGATCCGGCCGGAACCGGGACTGCGGCCGAGCGCGCGGATTTATCGATACTATCCGCAACGCTGGCAAAAATGCAGGGCATGAAATCGTTTACCGCCGCACTCGATGGTTATGTTGCCCAGATCAAAGATTCGCAGTTGCTGGACGCCTTGAAATCCTTGCGCGCGTTGCAGCGTTCCTTTGAGGACGATATGGAGGCCAGAGCGCCCGTGCCTTGCGCACGCCGTGAATCGCCCCTGGCGTATGACGAAGCGAACAAAGTCGTCGTCATGTTTGGCGGCGACCATGAGGATTACCTGCTGAATGACACCTGGGTGTTTGATGTCGCGAGAAAGATCTGGCAGCGCGCCGCACCCAAACTCGCGCCGCCAGCTCGCTTCGGTCATGTCCTGACCTACCTGCCGGTCAGCAAATCAATCGCCTTATACGGGGGCCTGGTTCAGGCCACGGAAACCCACTACGCTTGTGCAGCCACCAAGGAACTGCCGCGCGATTTGTGGGTTTACAATGTCAAATCCGCCGCGTGGACTCTCGTGAAAAGCTGGCCTGACGTTGCCCAGCATTCGCCAGATTTTCCGCCCTGCACCGGCTCGTTCCAAGGCTGGTCTTGCAATTATTTTGCTGCCATGCCGGCGGTTGCCAATGATGCGGACGTCTTGATCCTCGCGCCGCAAAGTGGCGGTGCCACCTGGACGCTGACTGTGGACGCCGGTAAAGCGGATACCGCCAATGTAGACACATTAGGGCAGAAACCCAACACGCGGCAATATCGTGCGGGCATCTTTTTGGCTGAATATTCCGAGGTATCGGATCAACCCAAGGACGCCGGACTCGACAAACTACCCACCAATCAATGGGTGCGCCTACCTGCTCCGCCGCGAACGTCTTTCACCGGTTGTCGCGCCAAGGACTGGGGCACGGCCGCGTGGGATCCCGATCACGACCAGATTTTGTACTGGGGCGGTGGGCATTGCGTGCGCGCCGCCAGCTCACCGACGCACTGGTCGCCAGCGTCGAATCGTTTTGTTGATCCGTACGATGCGGATGAAAACTATTGCGGCAACGGCGGTGGTCCATACGGCGGCTCGCTGCTCGGTCGCTCGTGGATTCCCGGGCATGCCTACCGCCTTTATACCTACGATCCCAAGGCCAAACTGCTGGTGACTGCCTACGGCACGATGTACGATCCAGTGACCATGGACTGGGTGCGCCAGACGCCGGCAAAATCGCCGCACAACATGGACACCTATACGTGCATTCTGCAAGGCACGCCGCATGGCGCTGTGCTTTGGGCGACCGCCAACAATGGAAAGAACGGATTGTGGCTGTTTGATCGCCAGACGGGATGGACAGATCTGGAACCCAAGGCGGACGTCGGCGGCCGCTACTGCGACACGACCGGCATGGCTTACGACTCCAAGCGCGACCGGCTGATGTTCGGATCAGGCCGCGGCAACGATGCGGCGTATCTGGCGGCCTTCGATTTCGCCACCAAGGAACTGGAAAAATTGGCGCCTGCAAATGGCGCGCAACTGGGCAAGATCGGCAATTCGCGCGAGATGACCTACGTGGCTCATGCCGACTGGGTGATCTTCGGCGAACCCTACATGACGACCACGGAACCCAAGAAACAATTCACGCGGTTTTATGACATTGCCAAGAATCGCTACCTGCTTCTGGACGCCGGCACGGTGGAGTTTGGCCATAGCTCCCCTATTCTCTACGATGGACAGCGTAAACTGGTCTATGTGATCAACTGCGCCGGCACGATGTCGGCGCTTCGACTGGATACAACCACCGCCACGATGATCGAAACCGCACCCTGAGTAACCTATAAACTCCCGATACGATCAAAGTGTGTGGCAGTCTCGGGTTCTTCTTGAGGTCAGCAATGCCAAATCGAACTCAATTGGGCGTTTGCGCTTCGTGGATGGCCTCTTGTTGCACGACTTTGGCATGTCTGACACTTCTGATTGATCGTGGCACGGCTCTGGCCGACGAGCCCACTACCGTCCCCGCCGTTGCTGGTCCCGCTCTGCACATCGCCAAACAGACTCCACCGCAGGACACGCATGTCACTGATGCCGAGATCGGCCAGTCCATCGAGAAAGGCCAGAATTGGCTGATGAACCAGTTTGCGGTCGGAAAACTCAAAGACTTTGACCAGAAGGACAGGGCTAAAGGAACTGGCGCCGATGCTCTGGCGGTGTACGCCCTGCTGCAATGTGGTATGGCGACAAATAAGACAGAGCTTGACCCGAAAGACCCGTTCATGAAGGGGTTGCTTGATGTACTGAAGTCACTGCCGGTGGAAATGAAGAGTACTTACACGCGCGGCATCCGCATTACCGCGCTGGCTGTGGCCAATCGCAAAGAGGATCAAGGTGTGATGGCCAATGACGTCGAGGTGCTCTTGGACAGTTGCCGGGGAGGCAGCTTCAGCTATGATCCGCCGCCAAACAGCACCGATTCGTACAAAAAACACGAATATGCCAAGCCATACAAAGGCCAGTTTGATAACTCCAATTCCCAGTACGGCTTGCTGGGAGTATGGTCGGCCGCCGAGGTAGGAGCCGAAATATCCGACGATTTCTGGCAGGCTGTGGAAAAACACTGGACTGAGTGCCAGGGCCCTGACGGCCAGTGGGGTTACGGAGGCGCGGGTGCCGATCCACAGATCAGTTGGACGCTGGCCGGACTGGCTTCGCTTTTTGTCTGTCACGAATACCTCGACTCCGCCAAGTTTGGGACTACCGTTGCCCGCCAGCCGTTTTCCTCCCCGGTGGCCAAGGGACTGGCGTGGCTTGAGGCGGGCGATAACAGCGCCAGGGCCATGGGTTATGTCAGTGGCTATGGGCGCTATGGCATGGAGCGGGTAGGGCTGGCTTCCGGATTCAAATATTTTGGCAGTTATGACTGGTATCGCGAAGTGGCCACGCGAATCGTCCACGAACAGAAACCTGATGGCATGTGGCCGCTCCCTGAACCCAGATGGTTTGGATCGGACGTCACCGAAACCGCATACAATCTGCTGTTCCTGGCCCGAGGCCGACACCCTATCCTGGCTAATAAGCTCCGCTTTGAGCATTTCTGGAATAACCGACCGCGCGATCTGGCCAATCTTTGCAAATATGCCAACCACGAATTGGAAAACCCCTTCAATTGGCAGGTGGTTACTCTCCAGCATGACTGGACCGATTGGACCGATTCGCCGGTGCTTTACATTGCCAGCCATGAGGCGATCAAGTTGACTGATGCCGACTATGCCAAAATACGCGGTTTCGTTTATGGCGGCGGACTCCTGTTCACGCAGTCTGATGGCAGCAGTACGGCCTTCAATGACTTCGTTGAGAACGTCATGGTCGGCAAGCTCTTCGGCGATTATGAGTTGACCAAAATTCCCGAGAACCATGATCTTTATCGAATTATGGGAACATTGAAGACCAAACCGGCGTTGAAAGCGGTCAACAATGGCGCCAGGTTGTTCATGGTGCATTCGCCACGGGACATAGCCATCGCCTGGCAACAGAAGGCCTCTAAGAGCCGACCGGATGATTTCCAGATCGGTTTGAATTTGTTCCTTTACGCCACAGGCAAGAGCGATTTCCGCAATCGGTTGAGCGCCAGTTTCATCCCCATCCCGCCGGCGGCTGCCGCCGACAACACCATTAAAGTGGCCCGCGTCCGCTATAACCTGGCTACCTGGGATCCCGAGCCTTACGCCTGGACCAACTTCGCCAACTGGATGGTCTGGGAGACCAGCATCGGAATTGTGACGGTGCCGGTGGACATGGAGAAACTGGGCGATATTTCCCCCGCTGAAATGCCCCTGGCCCACCTGACCGGAACCAATCCATGCACGCCCACCGAGGCTCAGCTTAAAGCACTCAAACAATACGTGGATGACGGAGGCACGCTGTTCATCGACTGCTGTGGAGGTGCGTTCGGGGCGACCGTCGGCGATGAGATACTGGCCAAAGGTTTTCCTGATGCCGTGCTCCAGCCGCTCGCGGAGGATGCGCCTCCATTGAAGGCTGCCGGCGAGGGGATGGTGGATATCGGCAAACCCAAACTCCGTCGCTACGCCATTAAGGCCTTTCCCGCCGGAGCTCCCCCGATCCGCTCATTTGCGAGTGGCAAGGGCCGGGTCATTTACAGCGAGTTGGATATGACCAACGCTCTGCTGGATTCGCGGACATGGGGAATACAGGGATACGCGACACCGTGGGCTCAGGGATTTATGCGCAACCTTGTATTTTGGACGGCTCGCGGAGCCAAGTGACCATACCAGGCGCACGACTAATTCAGTTACAGTTGCTCAGCATGTTCCAAGTGTTGCATCAGAGCTGGACTACTGGCGGTACAGACTCCATCACGTGACACCACGAAAGTCGCATCCGCCAATTCCCGGGCTTCTTCGTGGTCGTGTGTGACGTGGAGCACGGAAATGCCCTGCTGACGCTGAATGCGTTTGAGTAGTTCACGGAGTTCGCCGCGCATATCTTCATCCAAGGCCGAGAGAGGTTCATCCAGCAACAATGCCGCAGGGCGGGCGGCCAGGGCCCGTCCAAGGGCAACCCGTTGACGTTCGCCGCCGGACAGCCCCTGCGGCAGGCGCTCCAGTAAATGGGTTATCCCCAGTTCGTCGGCCAGTTCCGCCACCCTGGCGACAATCAAGTTTTTAGGCCAGCGTCTGATATGCGGGCCAAAACCAAGCTGATTCCTTACCGACATCGTCGGAAACAGAGCTCCGTCCTGCGGGACATAGCCGATGCCACGATTGCCTGGACGCTCCCCCGTGACATCGCGTCCATTGATCATGATCGTACCCGTCAATGGTTTGCGCAAGCCACAGATAATTTCCAGAAGCGTTGTCTTTCCGCAGCCAGTCGGACCCATAAGCACACCATACTGCCCATCGCCAACCGCCAGGGACAAGTCCCGCAGCGCAAAAACTCCGGCCTCGATGGAAATATGTGCAATAGCAATCACGGACGGTCCCCCAGAGCGCGCATGGCTAGTAGAACTGTGATCGACATGCCAATCATAAGCAGGCTTACCGCGACAGCCGCTTCGAGGTTGCCGACGCTGAATTCCAACCAGACGGTCGTAGGAAGCACCTCAGTTCTCATGCGCGTGGCGCCGGCGAAGACCAGGATCGGCCCGAATTCTCCGAGTGCTCTCGCCCAGGCAAGGCTGACCGCGCCAAACATCCCCCGTTGCGCCGCCGGTAGTGTGACCAACCTGAAGGCTTTACCACGCGAGCATCCCAGCGTCAGCGCCACATCCTCCGGCCGCATATCCAGATGGCCAAAGGTAGTGCGCATCTGTCGCACGGCGAACGCCGCCCCGACCACAAATTGGGCCAGCACCACTCCCCACACTGTGTAAGTAAAGCGCAGCACGTGGATGTTGATCCAGCGCAAAATCGGCGTCTGGAAGAGTATCAATAGGCAGATTCCAATGACCATAGGCGGCAGGACGATGGGAATATCCAGCAAGGTATCGAGCAGTGCTTTGCCGGGGAAATTTCCGCGGGCCAACAGATATCCGACCGGAACCGCCACCAGCAGGGCAACAATAGCGCTTACCGTACAGCTCACAAGGCTAAGCGCAAAAGCATACTGGATATTAGGTGAAAGCACCGCGCCCAGCAGATGGGATGGATCAGTAAATGTTGAAGCTGATGCCACCATCCCGACTAACAACGTCAGATATGCCGTCGTCACAATGGCGATAACGACCCAAAATGGCCAGTCAGGGCGAGCGCGATAGCCTTCGTCGCAAGCCGTCGATTCCGCTGGTCTGCCCTCACAGGCGGGATTCTGCAGTCCTGGACGCATGACGTCTTCAGCCATAATTTCTGGAGTGTCAGTTGATGCTGAACACAAGTGGCCGTGTTTGGTCTCACTCATTGGCCTTCTTCAGCCAGTCGGGAACCTTGATGGTGGTGCTGGGAAACCCTGGTTCATCGCCGCGCCAGCGAAACCCGGCATCCTCGAAACGCTGGCGGTTAGCCCTCAGATACTCCAAAAGACGACCGGCCAATTGGGCGTTCGGAGACTTGGCGGCCACCGCGAAGGGCTGGACCGCCTTAGCGCCGGGGTGGGCGATGGGCAGCATTGTCAGTTGATCTCCGGCGGCCTTGGCATTGACGATGTAAACGATCGCCGCGTCGAGCGATCCGGTACGAAGTTGGTTTACCAGGGTATCCGCCGTTGGAACCTGCGAACATACGTTTTTCATTACCGCATCATATTGACCGGTATCCTTAAGCATACCCTTGGTCATGTATCCCAAGGTCGATGCCTCGGCATTGCAGATGCCAACTTTCAAACCCGGCTTGGCCAAGTCAGCCAGGGTCTGGATGTGGTAGGGGTTATCCTTGGCCACAGCCAGCATAATGTCGGTCTCCGTCATGATGACCGCCTCGGGATACACATCGGCCACCGGCGGCACGAAGCAAATGTCACAGGCGTAATAAGCATCGGGGAACTGCCCCGAGGCCGGATCTTTTTGCAGCAGCCGCATCTGGCTGCACAACACGCCGCAACCATTGAATGTCGTGAGTAATTCAATGCCCTCGCGGGCCTTGAACTCCGCCAGGGTCTTTTCGATCGCCGGGCGGTTTACGCCTCCGGAAAAGAGCACCAGCGTGGGCTTGGGGTTCCAATCGTCGCCTTTAGCCGGCTTCAATCCGCTTTGGCCAAGCGGCCCCGCGCCCTTTTGGGGCGCCGCCAAGTATCGGGCAAATCGCAGCGCCAGCGCCGGTTGTTGGCACGAGGCCAGCACGGCAATGCTGACGTTCTCCTGGAACTTGGCGCCATCGGCAAGCTCGACCGCCTCCAAGCTTGGGAATTGCGAAACCGTCCCATCCCAAACCAAGGCTGCATCCACCGCCTTGATGACCACATCATTGGCAATATCGGTCACCGTCGGCTTAAAGACGGCCGCCTTGGTCTTGAACTGGTCCCAGCGCGGCGCCAATACTTTTATGGCAACCTTGCCGATGCTGGCTGTGTCATTTGCCAGAGCGAACCGCACATCGGGGCGCAGAAGATCCTCCACCGACGCAATCTTTTTCGGGTTCCCTTTGAGCACCGCAAGCACCGGACGCTGAGTAGCAACCGGGATTACCTCGCGAAGCAAATTGAGCCTGCGCCCATCGGCAATCGTCGCCGCATCGGCGGCGATAAACAAATCACCGCTGTTGGCGGCACGAAGAGAGCTGAGAAGTTCACCGCTGCCACCGTACTGAAGATTCGTTTCGGTGTCGAATTCCTTGCGATACATGGCCGCCACCGCCTCTACGGGCTTGCGAACACCGGCGGCACAATAGATCGTAAGGCTCCCGCCCTTGGGCACATGAGTTCCACCCGTCTGAAGGAGCACCATAGCGCCAATGCCTACAGCCAACGCGCAAATCAAGCCAACCAGGTACTTCATCGTTTACTCCTCATTCTGTGCCAACCCAACAGGCCCAAGCCCGCCAATCCAAATGCGATCATTGCCGCCGCGCCATAACGTTTTGGCGATATAGTACGGATGACCGGTTGCTTAACGCTGGGAAGGTCGGGGATCACAACAGTTTCTGGGGCCGGCATCGTTTGGCGGGTTGCGGGGTTGGTTGTGGGAACTGTCGTTGCACTGGCGTTCTGACGCTTCGCATCGGCTTTGGCCAGTTCGCCATCCCAGTCGAAATCAACCAGCAGGTCCCATCCAGGATGCATGTCCTTGATCTGGCAGGAGCAATCAGTGAAGAGAAATCCGCTTGCATCGGCAATGTTGTTCTCCGACAGATCGTCTTTAGTGAACGTCGCCAGAACGTGGGCACGCCCAAACACCAGGCACGCCATTGGAGCCTCACGGTTTCCTTTGATGTCTTCCTGGCTGCCTTCCAACATGGCCACTGTCGCCGCTTCTCTCGTATCCATGCGTGACAACCGTAACGTTGACAAACGCACCGCCAGTTCCGGGCCGGGCCCTACCGCCGCAGTCGTATCGGCGGGATCGACCTCTGGTAAGACAGCGCCCTTCTCGACAAGCCGGCAGGTTTTTTCGATCACCGCAAATGCCCTGTCATTGTCGCCTTTATCGTGGCCTTCAATAAGTACCCATATGCCTGAATCCCCCGCCGTCAAGCGCCGGCACATTTCCTGTCGCGCCGGTGAGTCAAGCAGGCATTTCAGACCGTCGCTATTGAGCCGTCCCGACCACGCCGAGCCACCAGGAACGCGCGGAAAAACCAGTTCCGCGGCGTCGGCTGCTAGATTGTCCTGAGCTTCGATCACCACGTTGGCGTACCCATCGTGCTCCAGCGTCTCTAGTTCTTTGGCCAGAGCGGCCGGCAAAATCCTGGCCGGGGCCGTGTGAAGCAGGTAGGCATCACCGGCCCAACGATCCAGCGCATACCGGAATACCGGGATGGAGCAGGCCGCCAGCGGCGACGAAAATAGCAACAGGCCAATTACACCACCAAGCACATATGGCATCATTCCCCATCGCCAGTTCCTCGTGGATAAGGCAGAGGGAAACTGCCAGAATGAATGGGTTATGCATGCCACGTCATCGTCTTTCGTAATACTACTTTTCATAACACACTTACTACCAGTACTCGCCTGGCCCCCAACCGCTTGCCAATAATCATTGACCGCCACTAACCAACCGACACGGCGGCACTCCGCGGCACACCGGACAATCATTTCTACGTTTGACCGCCGTCCGCCGGGACATTCCCTGGCCCATATCCATCAACAGTATTGTATCCGCCAATGGCGCTCCAATCCCGGCGATCAATTTGATTGCCTCCATCGCGCCCCAGGCGCCTACCATCATGGCCACCGCGCCAAATACCGGGAATTGTCGTTTCCAAGCCGCCGGCGCCTGCGGATGTACGCACGTCAGGCAGGCTGATCGTCCGGGGAGAATCGTAGTAATGCTGGCTTCCATCTCATACATGGCGCAATCCACCATGGGTTTACCCTGTGCCACAGCGGTTCGGTTCATGGCCATTCGTTCTTCAAACAGCGGTGCGCAAGCCACCACTATATCCGCCGCCGCCACAAGATCAGAGGCGTTGGACTCGTCAATATTTCGATCCGCCGTCTGGATTTCAATCCTGGGATTGAGTTCTTTAAGCCGCCGTGGAGCGGACTCAATTCGCGGTTTGCCTATCCAGTCATGGGTCATAAGTATTTGGCGGTTCAGATCATCACTGCGCAGCACACCTCCGTGGGCTAGGACCAGTTTGCCAACTCCAGCCGCCGCCAGAGCGTACGCCACCGCCCCGCCTACGCCGCCAATGCGTGAAATCAAAACCGACGCCCCCTTAAGTCTTCTCTGCCCCTCCTCGCCGAACCCGCGCACCCACATCTGCCATTGATAAGTCTGTCGCTCAGCATCAGTCAGCTGCGGCAGATCATTTGCATCATTTCCCAAATCATCACGCTTGGCAACCATCGACATGCAGTTATACGCTCCGTGTTCACCCATGTTTACGCTTCAGATGCAACGCGTGGGTCTTCATCCGTGGTCAATGATGTACCACGCAAATCGCCATTATCCACCGGCCATTGGTGCCAAGATCAGCAATTCGTCGCCGTCACTCAGCGCCGGCGATAAACCAGTTTCAACCTGTTGGTCATTTACAAAGACCAGCACTCCACGGTTCCCGTGGCTGACGGCATCAAACATCATAGTACCCAAGGCAGGGTGCTCAGTGCCCAATCGCCGTAACACGTCATCGACACCGTTGCCGGAATCGATTGTAACCACCTGTGACTGTGTCCCGGCGGCGATAGCCGCCTGCGCCCAGTAGCGAACCGTGATGCGCGGTGGCTTGCCAGGGTTTCCAACATTTGGCGTAGTCATAATCTTCCTGTCCCTTATGTTAGGGGAAAAGCATGTCCCACTACAATATAGGCGCGGAATTATTAATTTTGAATATTATTGCCTGAGATGGAAGGTGAAAAAAGGCCCTGGCGGGGTCGGGAAGGCGGTTGGCGGTCATTTTGCGGCGATAAATTTTTGTTTCGTTGCCAGCCATGATTCAGCACGTGGTATGTCATCAGGGCAATCGCATTTGGGGCCGCATCTATGGAATAGCATAAGTTTGCGCCTTGCGCGCCGATGGCGCATAGTGTAGGGTTTGTCCTTTCGGACGCGAA